>MDSW01190413.1_pt1 | contig 10050 bp, 3 predicted proteins | sample 811171 | NCBI WGS metagenome assembly MDSW01 (sample SAMN05326641, study PRJNA326480) | marine metagenome | isolation source: seawater | place: Atlantic Ocean: North West | collected 2012
TTATAGAACAATAGCGAAGAAAATTTTTGACGAGTCGTAAAGACAATAGGCATATAGGTCGCACACAATGTGTGACATAGCGGGAGATAGATACACATGTATGCATCATCATCATCATCATCATCATCATCATCATCATATGTGTGCGTAGTTTTTGGCAAAAGCGTATTTGTACATTTTACAATAAAACTTATTCATGTTAAGTCTCTTCTTCTAACATCGCGTTAACGTCGCGCGCGTTTATTGTATATTCTTAGATTTCGTCTTCGTCAAAATCTGCTAACGGCTCAAAATACCCATCTGGTCTCGAACCACCGCCGCCACCGCCACCAAATCGTCTTAAGCCACCACCGCGTTCGTTATTACGGAGTCTTCGTAACCAGTCCATGACGTTCTCAAAGAATTCATTCACCGCATCGCGGAACCCGGACGGTAAGAAGCGGCCTAAATCGAAATATTTATACGCCACATAAAAAGCACCGCCAAAGACACAAAAGAGGAAAAAACCAAACACGGGATGTTTCGTGTGGTGCCTTTTTCTCCTCTTGCGGCCTAAATCGTCGTAGTCTGCGCCGATAGCGTTTAACGGGTTATTACACACGTCTCCGTGAACGATGCGTTCGTGCGATTTCGGAATCGATCCTTTATCTATCAAGTATGTGCACTCATCGATGTTCACGTTCGGCATCGGATCGCATCCTGAAATAGCCGAAGGTGACGAGTGAACTCTGTAATATCCGTATTCACATGACGTGTCGTACATGTGTTCGCAATCGCACACGTGCGATTGCGAGACGGTATCGTGGAGTTCCGATACGACGCCGTCTTCGAGGTTCAAACACCTCGCGTACCGTTTTCGGCGTCGTCTTTCAACTTTTTCGCCCATGTTGCATTCTTTCTGGTTTGGAATGTTTAAAAACCACGTCTCGTAATCGTTCTTTTCGTCGCACTTATCGACGCGAAACGTCGAGTCGCTCAACAACAAGTTATCGAAATCGATGACGTACGCGATACCGGATGCTTGGTACGACTCCGATTTCGTCGCGTCTTCGCCGTGAATCACAAACACCGATCCTTTTTGCACCACATCTGTGCGAATATTGTGCACATTGATTGGTTTGCTCAACTTAATTGGACCTTCCCAGCACTTCCCGACGTCTCGCGAAAACCAAACCTCGTCGGTTTGTCCAACGCTCGATTCTTTCGCCGCGACGATTAAAGCGCCAAAGTTACCAAACTCGTAAATGTGCGGTCCTTGTAACACCTCTTCCCACGTATATCCACCATCGCGAGAGATGTACGTATTCACCTCGCTCGCTTCTTTCGATAACACGTTCCCGACATTCCCGGTGGATATGATAACACCCGGCGTGGATTGATGCGAATATACTGCGCCGAATCGCGTTTTCCAATTTTCGCCTCCAGACCACGCGCTTTCGCCGTGCAAGTGTAAACTACACACCGTTTTCGGGTCGTCCGTAATCGTGCACCCTTGAATGTCATTTCCATTCGCATCTTTCTTTGGCGCGGGAATGTATCGCCACACGCCTCCTCCGTTGAACGATTGCAAGGTTTGATAATATTGACTATAGTCCACGTCTTTATAATTGTACCTTCCTTTAAACGCCTCTGTGCTTATTTGGTTGGCAATGAACACGCCATTCATACTCGCAATGCCACTAAAATCAGCCACGCCTCGCTCGCGCACGTTTCTACGCAGCGACAACGAGAACAATCTCAAAGAATCATCCGCGGCGTATAAATTCCCCATCGGAGCAGCGCCTTCGATCGCCGACGTCTCTTCCTCCGCATGATCGATGCTAATGAAATCTGGCCCTTTCTGAACCGCATCGAAATCGAATATCGTGAACGATTTCGCGCGGATATTTTCTGGGAAGCATATCGGATTAAACGTCTCGCCGCTATCCGTGGACACTTCCAATTGCACGTGGTCGTACCTCAAGTCGTTTTCCTCGTCCTCCGTGATATCTTTCGAATCTTCCAACATTTTCAAATACTTATCGCAATCCTTCAAAGCGGCGACGTAGACGTCATTATTCAACACCTCAAATATGTTTCCACACGGAGTTTTGTGCGCGTACCAATCTTTTCCCACAAAAAACGACGACGAGCGTATAAAAGTCACCGCAAAACTAAACCCGGGATGGTGTCTCGATTTCCACAAATCCTCTTTACTCGTATACACGGTCGCCAAAATGCTCGCTTCGCTGTGTGTGGGGTCAGGATCTGGTCCCCAATCGAAATCCACGAAACTGACGATATCGTTGTCACTCGAATCCGTTAAATTTCTCCACTCCGTTTGTCCGAAATCCGTCGTCAACATCAAATCCTTCGCGCACGCTACCGTGTCGTCATAATACGTCCTCTCGCACTCCGGTCGACTCACCAACGCCAAAATGTGCCCATCCCTGTGTTCGCCGGGATGCATCACCATACTCCCTACAATCCTATATCCTTGATCGTACCTCCCACCGGTTGGACTCTTGAAACAATTATTCGCCTCGTTGGCGCTTTCGAACCCGCACGGCTGTATCCAACTGTCGCCGAGATCTTTGGACGCCCAGTGTCGATCTTTGTTCCCTTGCAATATCACTCGTTTCGTGTATAAGTCATCTCTTGGAACTAAAATTCGATCGATCGTGAACTGCTTATCTAGGAACCCTCTCAATACGGCCGTCTCATCCGCGAACGTCTTCCCGTTGTCCTTCGATTGGTATATTTGACCATTCGTTAATTTCGCAATCACGCGTTCCGTTTTCTTCGTGTGATCGTCTTTGTTCGACGCGTCGTATCGCGCGAGCCATTCCATTTGTTCGATCGGCGACGGTTGCGTGATCGGTGAGAGCGTTTGGAACTGTGCTTGGGTCTCCGGGCATTTGATCTCCTCGTCGGCCAGAGCGGCACCACAATTATTAAAGGTAACGACCAATTGGAGTATACTCGCGACGACGAGGAATCTCATCGTTCTTAAAGACGAGAAGGACGACGAGAAGGATTGGTCGCCGCGCGCGGCGTGGTGTTCACGAAGCAGACGAGGAGGAGGAGGAGGGTCGTCCGATCTCGCCGCCGCCGCCTTCTCCTCCTCGGCCTCGGCCTCGGGTCTTCCCATGTGATATGTGTGTGCGTCGTCGTTTTTGAGGGGGGGATTTTTTCCCCACATTTTTTCCTTCATATCTGTTTAGGGTTTTGTTGAGTCCCTAAACGGTCAACGCTTTAGGACACGAGACCCGATTGGAAAAATGCATCAAGCGAGACACGCGAAACGCGACTTTTCCAGCAGAGAGAGAGAGAGAGAGAGAGAGAGAATGAGCGGCGAACGAAAAGAGCAGCAGCAGCAGCAGCAGCAGCACTCGGCGGAGCGGAAACAGTTCAACGAGCTTCAGACGAAATACTTCGAGACGACGCAAAAGTTGAAGCAGTTGCAATCGCAATTTCAACAAAAGCACGTCGACAAACAGAGAGCGCTGTTAACGGCGAAAGAGTTGTCGTCGTCGTCGTCGTCGTCGAACGCGTCCGGGGAGGAAGGCGGTCCCCAGGCGAACTTGTATAAACCGCTGGGGAGAGGATTCGTTTTGAGATCGCGACAACAAATCGAGAAAGAGTTATCGGAAACGGTGAAAAAAGCGGAGAAGATGATGGACGATTGTCAAAACCAAAAGGCATTTTTAGAGGGGAAAACGCAGGAAATCGAACGGAATTTGAGAGAGTTGCTGCAAGGGAACGAGGGGTTGCAGAGAGAGCTGCACGAAGCAGGTTTGCTTGGCGGAGGGATGCTGTGAGTTATGCGAGTGTGTATTTGATTGTGATTGAAACAGGCGTAGAATGTAGAACGCTCTCTCCCCGCTTATGCTACGCTTCGCACTTCGTCTCTGTTGGATTCGTAATACCTAGATCTGAGCGTTTCGACGTCGTCCGTGCCGTTCCATTCCGGGAGTTCTACGTGACGTAAACCTCTGTTGTGTAACCGTCGGTTTCGGATTTTGCACATTTTCAAACCAATGAAACCCAGGAGGACGAGCGCGATCAAGGCAATAAAGAAGAAGAAGCCGAAGGATTTCTCGATTTTCATGTCTTCTGTTTTGTCTATGGAGGCGGATTTTCCCACACTTTCGTTATTTCCTTCTTCTTTACTACTCGTCGCCATCGGTTTCTTTTCTTCGATCGTTCGTATCGTCCATCCGCCGTCGGCTATTCTTTGAATCTCTGTGTTTCCCGTCAGGTTCGGTGCGCTCGAAACGAGAATAGGGAAGGAAAGCGTAGCGCTCTCTCCGCGCGGGCCAATCGCTTCGATTGTCACGTCAATCGTTTTCTCTTGTTGCGTATCTGCGACAACTTTTGTCGCGTCGAAGAAAAATTCTCCCGTGTTTGCATCGATAGAAGCCGCTCGAATTGACCGAGCATTCAAAACTCTGAATTTGATATCCTTCTTCGCCTCCTCCATCGTGGCGTTCGGGAACGATGCTCCAAAGGTAAACGATGCGATTTCGTTGGATGCCAACTCTAAAGCGATATCAACCGCCGGCATGCGAGTAAATACGGGAGGGTTTGTAAACTTTTCGCAACTCTGGCCTTCGTAGCCATCCTCGCATTCGCACTGAAAGGTTTCTGTGGTACAAATACCTCTGCCGTTGCACGCGATGGAGAACGTCGGGTCTAAGCCAGGACATTTATTCGAGGTACAGTTATCGGACGGGTTGCCTAATCCATATGCACACGCCTCGCAAAATGGAAGTTTGCATGTGTACGAAAACATTTCAAGAAGCGGCGTCGACTCTGTGTTATCTGGCGGCGAAGCTGACTTTGTGTATCTTTCTAACAAAGCGTCGCCGGCGACTTGCCCGATTGAAAACGTTGGAATAGTGAACTTTGATTGTGGGAAACCACGCCAATTGTCAGCCGCGGGTGCAGGAACCCGACTTTCGTACGTGTCGACGTTGACGATTAACACACCTATGCCGCCGGCGTTTTGGCAATTCAATGTTTTCACGTCGAAAGGGCATCCGCCTCTCACAACTATACAGATTTTACCTTCTACGTCGTCGGAGATATAGGCGTTGCAACCTTCGCGATCCCATGCGTCGGGAACAATATCGTTCGATGCGAGCGCTCCGCGCGGATCTGGAGATTGATACACAACATTTGTCTCATTCGAAGCAGTTCCGGTGTATTTTCGGACATCGTTACGTAAATAATAAAAGGAGAACGTAAACGAGGAAGGCCGAGCTTTTGGGAACACCAGATTGCCAGATACCGATGAGAGGCCCAAGGAAGCGCTTCTTATGTTCGCCATGTAACAATCGCAATCGGCTCCGTAATCGAGCTCGTGAACGTCTAATATGACTGAATCGACATTTTCTCCTTCTCTATTTTTGACATTGACGCCGAGCGTTCCGCTCGGATATAAGCAATTACTACTTTCGTTTCCCGTGCTCTCGTTTGGAACGTCACTTCCAAAAACAGTTAGTTTCATGGCAATGCCATCTAATAAAGCGCTGTGCCCGAAATCCGCGGCAACTATTGCAAAATATTGTCCAACTTGCGCGGAGTTTCCACCTCGAAGATAATATCCCAGTGTACCGCCAACTTCGATGCTTGGAATAGTTTCAAATATATCAGCCTTCCACAGGCCGCGCTTCGAGTCAAACGTCGGTACGTTACCGCGCGATACGCCGAAGTAGAGTTCAGGTCCAGCGCTTGCCAACGCTGAATAGTCGTTTAATTTTTCGATATCGAGAGCAAATTTTTGATTTTGGCACCGTATTTCGAAAGTGAAAGCGACGGCTTCACCCGAATCTAATCTATCTTCATACGTTTTTATCTCACCGTTTTCGATAGAGATAAGTGGGATTTCGCACGCTTCGCCGATGAAATCTTTTGAACACTTGCAAATGCCTTTTGATTTGTCGCAAACGCCATTGTTTTTACACTCTTTCTGACACCAGCCGTACGAAGGAAACGCTTGTACGGCTATGCGATATAGCAATCTTTCGGAAGCTCCAATAGGGTCGTTGAATACAGAAAGAAACCACCAATCACCATCATCATCCTCTTTTTCGGCGGCAGCGCCGATACTGCTACTCATGTTATACCTTCTTGGAACGTCAGAAACCTTCACACTGGCTTCGTGCTGCACGAGGTATCTTTCTTCTTCGTCAAATGAATTATTATTTGTAACGTCGTTGTCGTCGTCGTCGTCGTCGTCGTCGTCGTCGCGCGTTTCATTTGGTATTACTTTTGATTCGGGTATACCCGAAGAAGATTCCTCCCTCGTTTCGAGAGTATCCGACGCGTCATACGCGTCTCTGCATATGCCATCACCGCCGTTAACCTCACCCGCACTATCGCTTAGGATTCCACCTCGCAACCCTGGAGGACAATGGATTGGAACCGCATTTCTTCGCAAGAATAGGCGTGGCGAAGACCCGTGATGCAAAGCGTGGTCAAGCGTCGCTCGAACAATAGCAGTATCTTTAGGTATTCGAAATCTGTAAATGTCAAACGCGCCTTCAGGTAGCACTCGAACGTCGGTAATATTCTCGGAAACGAAAAGAGGCGTCCCGTGTCGTTCAATAACTGTATCTTTCAGCGTCAAGCTTTCAATTGGAACTGAGCACGCCACGCCACTGAGATTGGGAGGGCATTTACACACGCCGTTGGCGCATCGACCGACGCCGCTACAGTTGGCAACGCACAGCTTGGATGAATCAATACCGCTTTCGGCGGCGAGAACGGATACTTTAATGTGCAAATTTTTCTCGCTTGTCTCGAATCGAGTGCCGCCGTTCGGCTCAACCAGCGTTTCTGATTGACGTATTTTTGCACTCCTTACCCCAAAGCTCCACGTTTCGTTGGGAGAAACCGTGAAATTCGCGAATAAGAATTCTGGCACAATGCAATCTATCCGCGTGCATTGCGTTTGCACCACGGATTCAATGTCATACCCAGTTCTTACGAACGCTCTCCACGTGATGACAAACTCGCCCGAAACCCAATTTGCGTCTTTGTAACTCCCGTCAAATAATTCCAATTCGTCATCGTCGATGCTTTCAAATAACTCGATGCCGGCGTTTTTACCGTCTTGGATTAACCCGGGCGTTTTTAAGCTTCCATCTATGACGAGCTCTCTGCCACTTGCCGGCGTCAGTGACGGGCACTTCGAATAAGCGAAATAGCTCCTCTCTTCAGAGGAATACGCCGCTAAGCACGCCTCGGAAAGATATGAAGGCGGCTTCGCGTGAATTCGCAAATCCTTCCACGAAATATCAATTATCGATGCGTTTCGAGGAATGTTAAAATCGTCCTGAAAACTCAAAAACGAGTTTAATTCATCTCCGATAGGTCCAGACGAGACGAGCGTCGAATCAAGTTTAAAAGTCGACGTGTTCGTGAAATCGCTATGGATGAACTTTACTGGGACAGGCGTTTCAAACGAAACTTTTGTACTCTCAGCACCGGTAGGGGAGCCGTTCGCGAAAATACGGGAGGTGACTTTTTTACCAAAGAGTTCGGGGATACCGTTGACGTCCTCGTAGTTTATGATTTGTACGGAGAGAATTGCGGATGCGCTAGAAGCGGTATTTTCTTCGAGTTCAATGTAAAAGTACTCCCAATCGCCAGGTCGAATTTTTCGTTCAACGACGCGCTCTTGATTGTTCAGAAATAATCTCGTGGCGTTATTTTGGCAGTAAAAACCAGCGTATCCTTTGAAACACACGCACATTCCTCTAAAGAAACCAGTACGAACGCATATCCCATGATTACTGCAATTAAATGGGCACGTTGAAGTTCTTTCGTTCGTGGCGGCATAATCTTCGTATTCAAAAGACACAAGAGCGTCGAATGACATTCTCTCGCCCGATATCGCGTGATGGTTCATTACGGTCACGTAGTATCCCGCCGCCGCAGACTCGTGTTGCGTCGCGTTGGTGCTCCTCTCGAATACACTTTCGATAGGAATTTCCAAACGCGCGTAGTCGTTTGCCAAGCTCGAGAACGTATTCACAAATTGGGAATCTTGTTGACTCGTCGCTCCATCTGTGTTTGTAGCGTATTCTGCAAAATATCCAAACGATCGACAACGCGTTTCACCGTGGTACAGATCTTCGTTCGGCCACGCCGCGCATACAATCACCCTATCTGGAGACGTTTCGGTAAATTCACTCGATACATTCGTATCGCGACGAACCAATACTGTGCCTAAAGCTGAAGGATTATTTTCGTGCGATAATTCAATCTTTATCGCATTGACGCCATCGGATTCGCTTGGACGTTCCGGAATGGAAATGTACATTCTCGCCGCGCCGCCGCGATCGAGCGTTTCAGAGAAGGTATGCACGACGCCATCAGTTGACGGCTCAATTATTTTCATTTTGCTCTCACAATACGTTCCTGCGTAAGGGCGTTCACAGAGACACTTTCCTGTCGCTGAGCATCTGTCGCGATTATTATTGCAATCCAAGACGCACGAATCTTTAGTTTCGTTCGAAACGACAATTTTTACGAGCGAAACGATATCTTTTTTCGGTTCCCTCGATGTAGTGCTGGACCAAAATTGAATGCCGCGTCCGTCGTTCGTTCCGGGAATGAAATTTTGTAACTCGTAGGTTTTAAATGCCGCTGGAAGAGGCGGCTTTCGAACATTGCAAACAGCGATAATAAACCGGCTTTCGCTCGAAACGTCGTCGATGCGCAGCGAATGCACTGGGCTTAAGACGCTGTAAGATTTCACGTCAAACTTATTGTAGTAATGAAATGTAGGAATTTGCGGAGCGTTGATTGTAAACTTGGCCGCCTGAGTCGCGTTATCGAGAACTTTTTCTTCGTGCACTGCCGACGAAAGAAGCAAAGAATAGTCTCTGAAAGCAATATTTTTGTCACCTACCGAAGAGAAAGAGCCGACGGTCTTTGTCGTTTCGTCTTCTTCGATCCATCGACACCCGTCCGGTTCTGTTTCGCAGTATCCACTCGAGGGAACATAAAAGTTTGTTTTATTCATACCTAATGCATCTGATGCGAACAGAGATGGTCTCGCGTCGCCGTCGAGGCCGTCCGGAAAAGTTGCTTCTATCCGCAAGAAAGCATCATCCGGGATCTCTTTTGGAACGTTCACGTTCAAATACGCGCACTCTCCGGGTTCACTCCTCAACAAAGAATACCCTTGGTATCTCCTGCTCGTTCCATTCTCCTTCTTCTCCAACGGAATTTGATGCACTACAATCGAACAGTCTGCTCCGGCTCGTCCTTTCGGGCACTCGCACACATTCGCCGCGTCACACACGCCGACGCGGTCGCAATCGTTCAAACATTTCACCCGATCCATTCTATCCGTAAAATAGTGCACTTTAAATCCTTTATCGCTGTTCAAATTTAAACTCGTCCATCTTAATATCAACGACGACTGGTTTTCAAACACCACCGAGTGAGGGAAGACGTCGCCTGAGTACGTGGCCAAGACTCGTTCTCCGCCGTCGTCGCCGTCGTGCGCGCGCAAAAAGTCCTCGCCTAAAACGGATCCGAAATATTCCAGCACGAGTGTGATCCTCGACGCATTTTTCGACCCGTTTTCTTCGCTTCCAATCTTCCACGCGCACTCGTGTTCTTGCTTCAGATACGTTTCCCCTACCGGAGATCCGTCCGAGAGTTCGCCTCTCTCCGCTCCAACCACAACCGTCGTCCCATTCGTCTCTATCGCGCACGACCCTCCTCCTTTCGCGACGGCGTCGTCTCGCACGCACCACACCACCACAACACAACACAACCAAAAACCCCATTTTTTTTTACCACGCCTCCTCCTCCTCCTCTGCCACAACAACAACGTGAAAAAAACGACGACGACGACGTATTCTTCTTCATCGTCATCATCGTCGTCGTCAGAAGGGAACGATTTTTCTTCTTCTTCTGTTTTGGGACCGGTCTCTCTTCGTTGGTGCTCGTCGAAAGCGAAAGCAACGATACAATAATAGAGATACAAATTTTATTGTTTGCGCGTATTTTTTCCCCTCCTCGGGTTCCGAGAGATACAAAAAAAAA
>MDSW01073089.1_pt1 | contig 10049 bp, 7 predicted proteins | sample 811171 | NCBI WGS metagenome assembly MDSW01 (sample SAMN05326641, study PRJNA326480) | marine metagenome | isolation source: seawater | place: Atlantic Ocean: North West | collected 2012
ACCGAAATTGGTCCCTCCTGAATAATCACATCGTCAATTTCATACACACTTCCGTCAGAAACACCGCCAGAATACTGAAAAGCGAGAAAAACGGTAGAAGGCGATCCAGAAACTGCCGTTGTAATATCTACATCACCCGAATTAACAAATGACCAGCTTCCCGTATTAGCATCCATCGTGCAGGAGCTTGTAATATCAGTCCAGGAGGCTGCCAATGGAGATCCGGAACCACTGTAATCCGTAGAAATATTGACTATCAAATCATCCCCCGGGAATCGTTTCATATTATTAAAATTCAAGACAGGCATCGTAGAAGCAGACAGATCAATCACCGGAGTTATGAGCCAAGTTTGCATTACTTCATTCGTTGATGTCGTAGAATTGTAATTGGAAACTTCTGCAAAAGCATCTCCTCCAAAATCATCGTGTATCCAATTGAATCCTGATGTTGAAGCGACAACGACCTGAGTTGTCCATGCATTGTTATTGGTAAGAGACCCCCCGGCACCCGAACCAGGTTCAAAATCATCCGAAAAATAGGTTTGTCCGTTGAGGAACCCGATAAATGTGCAAGCTAAAATTGTTGTGTAAAGTGTTTTCATGTGATATAATTTGTTCGTGCGAAACCCTGTAAAGTTACTGATTTTCAATGTTAATGTTGTCCAGCTCCCAAGTCGCACCGTTTGAAGTGCTGCCCTGATATTTGAACGCAATGAATGTGGAACCTGATTTGTAAGCAGACAGATCAATTCCTCCACTCGATACAAAATCCCAATCTCCGGAGTCTACATCCCAATTTGGAACAATAGAAGTCAGATTTATCCAAGTACCCTGAACATCAGGGTCGCTGAAACCATCATAATCCGTTGAAACCCATAATTCGAGAGCTTGTCCACTGTATTGCGTTACATTATCAAAGGATAAAACCGGTGTTCCAGGGGCAATCGTATTTAAATCAATCGGCGGGGAGATGAGCCATGAAGTGGTTGAATAGTTCGCTCCTCCTTCGTAATTACTTGCGCTGGCAACGTCACCTCCATAGATTTCCCACTCGCCAACATTGGTTCCACCAACGGCGGTCCCATTCCAATAGGATGTCCACCCACCGGAAGTAATCGAGCCATCGTTGAAGTCCTTGCTAAAAACATAGATTGCTCCACACCTCGGATTATTGAACAGCACCTCATCAGGAGTTCTGATCAATAGCTGCATGGTCGTATTAAATTGGGTTACAACAGCGGTCAATTGGCCGTTGCCTGATGGGGTTAAGTCATCTGCAAAATTGGAGTATCCACTTGAACGAATGATGATCTCATCCGTTTCCTGACAGTTCGTTATTGTCCGATCCAAAGAAACCTGATTTTGTCCATCCGCCCATGTTTGTCCTGCACTGCTACTGACAAACTCAACGGAGTCTATACTTATCAATTTTGACTGGAGGGACTGTTCAATTTGATCTATCCTAACCGTCTGCGGTGTTAGGTGCCGATTGTTTGCCAGCTTTATAATATTGTCATCAGTATCCACTGAATCCAATTGCACCATTCCTGTATATTGGCCAACAACGGTATTCTTTAAATAGATTCGAATCGAATCCCCTTCGTTTATACTTCCGCTTGAAAATAGGCGCACGTTAATCGCTCCTGTTGCATCCTGTACAAAAATGTTTTTATACAAATTCCCCGTAGATTCATCCATGGTTACCACAGCATAAACACTGGAATCCCCTACAAATTTGTGTGGATATGGAAGTGCTTTTATTTCCGCTATAGTGAGCACTCCACCAACAGGTATTGTGTTTACCGGCGGGTTATCGTAATTTTTTTTACAAGACTGGAATAACCAGATAACTCCAACACAAAGAATCGTTAGTTGCAATATATTCCTAAAGCTGTTCATTCTTGTATAATAATATTGTCAATCTCCCAGGTCGCGCCATCTACATTTGAACCAATATACTTAAAGGCAATATAGGTGTTGGGCGAAATATATGGGCTCAAATCGATCGTTCCACTGGGAACAAAAGTCCAATCTCCTGAATCTACATCCCAATTAGGAACTGAGGAAGTAATGTTCGTCCATGTGCCCTGTAAAGCAGGATCACTAGAGCCATCATAATCCGTAGAAACATACAGCTCTAAACCAGGCCCGCTGTATCTGGTAACATTATCGAATGTCAGGATCGGGAGTGTCGTACCGGTTAAATTTACCGATGGAGAAACCAACCAGCTTTCGCAAGCGTAATTCGTGAACGAAGCAAATTCAAAGTTACTTGCCGATGCAACATTCCCCCCGAAAATTTCCCATTCTCCCCAATTTGTTCCATTGGCATTGGTTCCCGTCCAAAAACTTCCCCAGCCTCCGGATGTAGTAGAACCATCATCAAAATCCTTATACAATAGATAAGAGGCTGTGCACCTTGGATCGGCCATTTGCGCTTCAAGTGGAGTTCGAATATACAGTTGCATATCTGTATTGTATTGGCCTACTACGCCGATAATGGATCCGTTACCAGAAGGAATTACCTCATTTGCAAAATTTGCATATCCACTGGTTCGAACAATAACTTCATCTCCAAAGCAATTCACAAGCATTCTGTTCAGGGAAGCTTGGTTATCTCCGTCGGCCCAGGTACCCCCAACATCCATCCCAGAAAACTCAACGCCTTCCAAACGAATTAGCTGGGCCTGAATGCTCGAGTTGATTTCAGCTATTGTAACCGTTTTTGGCTCAACTATATTCCCTGTGGATTGTGTGACAATATTATCATCTACGTCCACAGAATCAAGCTGAAGCATCCCATCGAACTGAGTTAAAATGGTTCCTTTCAACGAAACTCTCACGGAATCACCCTGAATAACACCACCGGAGGAAAGTAATCTAAGATTCATTCCCGCTCCGCTCGTATCTTGGATGTAAACGTTTTTATAAATATTCCCAGTTTGCTCATCCATTGTTATAACACCGAAAATACTGGTGTCGCCAACAAATTTGTGAGGGAAAGCCATTGATCTTAATTGAGCAATGGAAATTATCCCATTTTCAGGAAGTTGATTTAACGGTGGACTATCATATTCTCTTTTGCAAGCGAATAAGCTCAACGCGAAAAAAACTATATAAAACAATCTAATCTTCATTCTCAGAACTGATAGGTTAACATCCCAAAATAAGTAAGTCCATACATGTAGCCGTATTTAGGGGGAAACTTGCCGATCTCACCCGGATTGTATCTTAATTGTTCATAGCCACCCGTTTTAAAATCGGTGTTGTTCAATATGTTGCTCACACTCAAAAATAGTCTTAGGTATTTCCCACTAGACAGCCTCCAACTCTTTCCACCAAACATATTGATTGTATATCCTCCTTCCAGTTCGGTGATATCCAATGTCTCATCCCACTGAGGATCCGTAACAACAAATGCTGCCACAGCCTCTTCTGTTCTTCGGTCTGGATTTGGCCCTAGGTTCATTCGATCAAAATAATTCCAGTTTGCCCCTACGAACCAATACTTAGGAGAATTGTATTTGACTCCAAACGTTCCTGCTAGCTGGGGCATTCCACCTATGTCATAATTTTTGAGGTATATGGTGCGATCTTCGGCGATTACTTCCTGCGTATTGTCAGCCGTAATCGTTGCCTTTGGTCTATTGCTGAATATGAAATCTCCCGTCGTAAATGCAGTGCTCAACACCCAAACTGAAGCAAGTGTATATTCCACACCTATCTCGGTTCCCATAAAAAGTTGATCCACATCCGACATCACATAATTCACAAATGCATTGTATTCATCATGATAAAAGCTTCTCGCCCAAACCTGATCGTTGATTTCAGTGTAAAATGCCGTTATCCGAGCTCTCAAATTAGGATACCGAACCATGTAATTAATGTCTCCACTGATTACTTCAGTACTTTTCAAATTGTTAACCACATAATCCCTGGTTCTTGGAGAAACATAAGAATTTCTTGACAGCGGCGCTCTTGTCATGTATGCACCATTAATTGAGATGAGGTGTCTTCCCGTCAACTTGTAAGTAGCTCCCAATTTAACCCCGTAATTGAAAAAATTGTGCTTCTCAGATTCACCGAATGATGCATCGGGAAAACGACCATTCTGCATGTATCCCGTTCTCCAAAAAGATGTATTTGAAATGGTAAATCCGGCATAACCATCCAACTTTGTTGATTTCCAATCCACGTTAGCGAATGCATCGTAGGTATGGACATTAATATCGTAATTGTACCCGAATACCTCGCCTTCCTCAATTATATTGTTGTAATTGTTCAAATCGTTTTGTGCGGAGAGGCTATCTGCAAAATCACGCTGAGCAAATTGATCAACATCAACCCAAAATTCTCCACCCAAAAGGTCGTTGAGTAATCTGTAATTCTTGCTTTTATAAATATCCGCCTGTGCACCGGCAGACAGGTATAGATTTTCCGTTAAATCATCATTGTACCAAACTTTCAATCCAAACTGTCTTGGGTCTTGTCTGTATTCTTCTAAAATATATTTTGATCGGTTACCTGTCAGCACTGTTCCCACGGCGCCATTAGGATCTTCAACGGTGGTTAAATTGTTGTAGTTCGCGTTATAAAGCGCATCCCAATTAATTTGAGTTACATCTGTGTTTCCTTGCGACCAATCGGCGGTTTGGATTGCCGCATAACTTGGGTTTTCTGTTAAATTGTAGCTGGGTAAGTACCTGTAATAATCCGGTCGAGGATCGGGCGCTTCAAACCAGTTCAGGTTCGAATTAGAAGTTCTTCCAAATACACCATATGCCGTTGTGGTTAGTTTAGCGGTATTCGACAATTTCAGATCGTGGGTAAGAAAAATGTGTGGTTTGTGATTGTCTCTGACCCGAGCATTTCTTTTAGTGCTGTCGGATCCATCTGCGTTGGATTGCCACCCCCAGTAAGGATTGTAAAAGTTATTACCCGTAAGATCATAAGCCTCCTGAACGGCTATCCCCTGTCGTTCCTGAACTGTTGGTGATCCAAACCCCGACAAACTCAGCTGATGTTTCTCATTGAATTTCTTTAGTACTGAGAAATAGTAACTACCACCATTGAACGAGCTTCCCTCGACATACCCTTCATTAGAATATCGAAATGCACCTGAAAATGCAATGGCCCAGCCATTGTCCATCATGCCCGTGGAATGGGTTACAATAGCTCTCTGTCTATACGTTCTGTTTGTTAGTGCATACGAAATTCTTGTTCCCTTTCTCAAATTCGTTGAACGAAGATTGACATTGGAATACCCTCCTATGTTTCCGAATCCCATATTTGCTGAGCTGATGCCCTGTCGATTCTCGGGATATCTGGTTACATCGTTTAACCCTCCCCAAAATGCCCAGATTGCCCAACCGCTTTCTCTGTCATTCATCGGAATTCCATTCATCATGATCTGAGTGTTTTCCGAGCTGTAGCCTCTAAACCTGTAGCGTGCTCCACTAAAGTTAAATCCAGCAATGGACATGAAAACATCACGAGATGATTGTAAAATTCCCGACACATCCTGACTTTGTTCTTCCGATTCCAATTCATCGGCCGAAACCGTAAATACCGGAATAATATTTGCCGCCGGAGATAACGAGTCAATCTCTGATTTCGCCGTATCCGTTTGAGCAATCAAACAGGGGCAAGTCAGCATTAGAAGTACAAAAGGAATGAGCCTGAATTGCATTTCTTTTAGGTTTCAGATTCAATTTGATGCCTAAAGTAAAGCAAAATATTCTATTGGCCATCCTACACTATCGTAGGGCGGGCCAGATTGATTTGGAAATGCCTAGATAGTAGAAATTAGCTTGTATTAATTTAATTATTTGATAATATTGCACATCTTGTCTACTCTTAAGATCTCTATGCAGAAGACATAACACTTGCCTCATGAAATATTGCTTATCAATCTTCATTGTTTTAATCGTTTGCTTCTCGCCCTATGCTCAGAAATTCGAGCTGAACAAAGACAAGAATTACAAGCTGACCACCATAGGATTCTACAATCTGGAAAATCTGTTTGACACTATAGTGGACCCAAATCCTGATCTAATATTGCAAGATGACTTTACTCCCAACGGAAATAAAAATTGGAACACAGCAAAATATTATGAGAAACTGGACAATTTGGCGACCGTAATTAGTCAGATCGGCACAGAAGCTACACCGGATGGGCTTGCAGTTCTAGGTGTTTGTGAAATAGAAAACAGAAGTGTTCTTGAAGACCTTGTTAAAGTAGAGTCCATCTCGTCCCGAAATTATCAGATTGTGCATTATGATTCCCCTGACCATCGCGGCATTGATGTTGGGTTTTTATACAATCCGAACTATTTTAAAGTCACTTCCTCGAAAAATTATAAAGTTACAATACCGGGCGACCCAAATTGGACCACTCGGGACGAACTTTTGGTAAGCGGTGAACTGGACGGTGAACGAATGCATTTCATTATCTGTCATTGGCCTTCAAGAAGAGGCGGGGAAAAGAAAAGCAGACCCAAAAGAGTAATCGCCGCTAAAATGGCAAAGCACATTACAGACTCAATTCAGCTTGCTGAACCCAACGCCAAAGTGATCATCATGGGTGACTTGAACGATGACCCTTTAAGCCCGAGTATAAAAGAGGGACTTATGGCAAAAAGAAAATGGGAAGAGGTTGAAAATGGAGAGCTTTTTAATCCCATGGAAAATTTGCACCGAAAAGGCATTGGAACACACTTTTGGCGAGACAACCCCAACGTTTTTGATATGATTATAGTAAGCTCCGGCATGGTACCGAAAAACGGAGACTTCACTTCCTACAAATTTTACAAGGCGAAAGTTTTCAGTAAAAATTTTTTGAAACAACAAACAGGAAACTGGAAGGGGTATCCATTTAGAACGTACGCCGGAGGAAGTTATCTGGGGGGCTATTCCGATCATTATCCGGTGTACATGCTTTCCGTTAAAGAAGTAAATTAAAAGCGTGAGAAAAAACATCTTTTACTATTTGTTGGCTGTTGTTATGCCAATTTCTGCAATGAGTCAGGACACCGTGCGACTGATGACCTACAACCTCTTGAATTATCCATATGTAGCCGCTTCAAGGGCAGACACACTAGCCATAATAATAGATGATGTTCTTCCGGACGTGCTCATTGTTAATGAGCTACAAAATAATTCGGGAGCAACAACCATTCTCAATAATGCAATGAACACCAACGGAAGAAGCAATTACAGTAGAGCTATTTTCTACAACGGTCCGGCTTCCGATAACATGTGTTATTACGATAACACGAAGTTTGGACTTGCATCGCAACGGCAAATCACTACTACTCTGCGAGACATAAGTGAGTATGTGCTTTATTGGAAAGGTAACCTACCTGGTTCAGACACCATCTTTTTCAATGTATATGCGGCTCATTTGAAAGCAGGCAGTAGCGGGTCCGACGAAACTCAGCGATTATCTGAAGCCCAAGTTATCAAGGACAGATTGGATCAAAGAATGGGGATTGAAAATATATTCCTTGGGGGAGACTTCAACATCTATACAAATCTGGAGCCTGCCTTTACGGAAATAAAATCAGGCGGCGCAACGGATCTCTTTGACCCAATCAATAATGAAGGAGCCTGGCATGCGAATCCTGTTTATGCAAACATTCATACCCAAGCTACAGGATCTATAAATGGTGGTTCAGGTGGTGGTTTGGATGACCGTTTTGATTTCTTCTTCGTAAGCGAAGATGTTCTTTCAGGGCTCAATTCCGTTCAGTACATCACCGGTTCTTACAAAGCCTACGGTCAGGATGGAAATCGATACAATTCTGACCTGAATGTTTGGCCGCCAAACACTGCAGTTTCTCCCGAAGTTGCATCCGCGCTTTACAATATGTCGGATCATCTTCCGGTTATCATGGATGTGTTGATCGATCCATCATTAAATATCAATTCAAATACAGCAAATAATTGGAAATTCTTCTGCTCACAAGAAACTGGAGAATTGGTGCTGAGAAAGCCCGTAACAGATTCGAAGATAGTTGTGAAAATTTCGGACCTCGCTGGAAAATTAGTTGATGAATTTGTATGCCCCAACACAATCGAATCAAGAATCAACATAAACAATTTAACCCCGGGAATATATCTTGCCACGGCAGCCGCTGAAAACCACCGACTATCGATCAAATTTGTGGGTGGTCAATAAATTTTCCCACTAGCTCATAAAAATCATCGGGCGCTTCCGCGTGAACCCAATGTCCCGCTCCTTCCACTGTTACAATTTCGGATTGATTGAACTGATTCAAAATTGAGCTGTAGTCGGACTCCATTATATAGTTAGATTGATCTCCTCGAATAAACAGCGTGGGGATACTGACCTCATCACTCGGAAGCCCTTCCAACATATTTTCTATGTCTCGCGTCAGTGTATTTAAGTTAAATCGCCACTCCAGACGGTCCTTTTCTTCCCAATACAAATTCTTCAAAAGAAACTGCCGTAGGATTGGTTCTGAAATGTAGTCCGATAAACGATCATCGCAAGATTTCCTTGTCCTGCAAACATTTAGATCGATGGCATTCAATCCTTCTAAAATTACTTCATGGTGCATCGGGTAACTTTTAGGAGCAATGTCCACCACTATTAATTTGCTTAGCCGAGTATCATCCAACTGGGCGTATGTCATGGCTGTTTTACCTCCCATGGAATGCCCCATTAAAATAATATCTTCTAATTCCTTTTCCTGAATAAATTCATCCAGATCATCGGACATCAATTCGTAATTGTGATCCAATGCATGACCTGAACGCCCATGATTTCTCTGATCAACCAAATAGACATGAAAGTGAACACTCAACTTCTTAGCAAAGCTTTGCCAATTGTCTGATGAACCGAATAATCCGTGTAAAATGATAAGCGGTTGTCCGGAACCATATTCTCTGCAATGAAGCTTCATCGTAATTCTCTTAAGTAAAGGCCGACGGTATTTTCAAACCCATAATAAAGTGCATCTGAAACAAAAGCGTGCCCAATAGACACCTCAGATAAACCGACTATATTTTCAGCAAAAAATCTCAAATTGGTTCTGTTCAGATCGTGACCGGCATTCAACCCAAGCTTTAGCTCCATCGCTTTTTTACTCGCAGCTACATACGGTTCAATCGCAGCCAAACGATTTTTTTCGAACCCCGATGCATACTCCTCTGTATACAGCTCAATTCGGTCCGTACCGGTAGTAGCAGCTCCTTCGATCATATCCAGATCAGCGTCAACAAAAATTGAAGTGCGAATACCGAGATTTCTGAACTTGGCAATTATTTCTGTGAGGTATCCCTGATTCTTCACCGTATCCCAGCCATGGTTACTTGTCAGCTGGTTTTGACTATCCGGAACGAGTGTAACCTGATCCGGAAGCACCTCAGAAACCAAATCAACAAATCGATCTTCTTTTGGGTTTCCTTCTACATTTAATTCGGTTTTCACCACTGCCCTAAGCTCCCACACATCATCATAACGAATATGGCGTTCATCTGGTCTAGGGTGAACGGTTATTCCATTAGCACCAAATGCCTCTATATCTTTTGCAACCTGCACGAGGTCAGGCATATTCCCTCCCCTAGCATTTCTGATTGTTGCTACTTTATTAATGTTTACACTCAACCTGGTCATCTGATCCAACAAATTTCATTTTAACGATATTATCATGCCGTCCGTCAACTTCAGCACGATTGTTGTACTATTTTTGTAAATATCAAAGTTATAATTAATACATTGTTCTAAGAATGGTTGCACTGGATTTAATAACAGATGAAGTCCCTCCTTTAAAGCTTTCGGAAAAATGTACGAAAGCCTTGCATTGGATGGAAGAGTTCAGAGTGAATCATATTCCTGTGGTCGACGGAAATGAATACATGGGCCTAATATCTGACGACAATATTTTTGACCTGGAAAATCCAGAAGTCAGTATAGAAAAATCCAAATTGATTTTACCTGTTCCACACGTCAAATCGGACCAGCACATCTACGACGTGATGAAAGCAATATCCGATCTGCAATTAACGCTAGTTCCGGTTCTCGA
>MDSW01012117.1_pt1 | contig 10048 bp, 6 predicted proteins | sample 811171 | NCBI WGS metagenome assembly MDSW01 (sample SAMN05326641, study PRJNA326480) | marine metagenome | isolation source: seawater | place: Atlantic Ocean: North West | collected 2012
AACATTTGTCATCTTTTGGATAAAAATGAAACCATCATTTCCAAACGTACTTGAATAGTTTAGAACCCAAACATCAAAACGAACATTTAATGGACCAACGCCTTGATTACTTTCAAATGTATTTCCTTCTTGAGGATCATTATCTGTAACGACGAAATATGCTTCACGGTCAGCCTGGACACCTATTCCACATGGAGCATCTGGAAATCCATCTGGACCTAGTTCTGGCTCAACTCCTGGAAAATATAATGTGTCAGATGAACCATCAGCATTATAAACAACTGATTCAAAAGTTCCTGTTGGATCTTTTTCTCTAGGCCAAAGTGCAGGCCAGGATTCTGGAACATCACTAAATGCTATACCAACATTATTATCTGTGTCTGAATACCCAGCATCATATCCAGGTAACGGCTCAAATTCTTCTTCATGATCACGAACACTTCCACGTACTCCAACAGAAACTGATGGTAAACCATTAATTAATGCACCAACCATGGGAGATTGTGTCCAATAATATGTGCAACAACCTGTCTTTGCCATACTTCCTGCAGGAAATTCATGATTTAGACCCCATCTATCATATCCATAAATCGCAGCATTAGACATGCGTAAAACCAAATTTCCCTTATCTAATACAGATAATTTACGATCTGCATATCCCATAGATCTATTCAATCTATCAGGCATTCTTCCTTTAGCGGGAGCAACGTAATAATCGTAATAATCTCTTTTAGAAATATTTGGTATTTCCTCAGCAAAAACACTACTGAATAATAAAAAAGAGGTAAAAACTAAGATATTATATTTCTTCATAATTATAACCTCACTGTAATGCCAATTTCAATATGCCTTGGCGCTTGCCAATAATATGGGCGATGCATCCACATTGGAGATGTATTTGGGTTTGTGGATTCTGTTGCTGTACCTGTATCTGTAAAAACATTATAGATATTTGTTTGATCTAACAAGTTATCTATATCGGCATAAATTCTTAAGTTTGCAGATTTGAGTGATAAATCGTAATAAGCCCTCATATTAACTACGGATGTACTTGGCATTCTTGCTGAATATGGATCATCTATAGGTCTTCCTCTAGCATCTGTTGGCGTATAGGGTAAGCCACTACCATAATTTCCAATTACATTTAATCCATATCCTTTTGGATGTTGATAATCTATGCCATAATTAATCACATGCGTTTGATCCCATGACATATTAAAAGTTCTATTATAGTCTCTCCATCCATATACTGATGCTAGGTATGCAACATCCCAATGAAAGAATTCATTAGGAGCGCTTCCTTCAGCTTTAGAAAGTGTATAATTCATATACCAGGCAATATTATTTTTGAAATTTTTTCTTAATTCTAATTCAAATCCCCTTACGTTTGCATAATCATGATTTTCATACAGTGAATATTGAGCAGGGTCGGCATCATAAATTGTTGCAGAAATAAGATCATAAATATCCTTATAATATACGGTCATACTCATAATGTAGGTTTCAGCTATAAAGGATCTGAAGCCAAATTCATACTGGACAGTTCTTTCTGGCCTAACGTTTGGACTACCAATTGCTGGTATATAAAAATCAGCAGTATTCACTGGAAAAGGGGAGTAAGAGTTTCCAAAATTAAAGTTATCTATATTAATCCCAGTTAAACCAGGAGCTAAACCACTAGCGCCGTTTGTATTTGTGTATGCATAGGCACTACTCAAGTTTGGATAGTCAAAAAATTGACCATAACTAGCATGAAATGCTATATTATCGGTAATTGGATAACCAAACCCTATTCTTGGACTCCATTTTTTCTTGTAGCTAGCCCATTTAGCTGGTTCAAAAATAAAATTTCCATCTCCATCAGTAAGAGGAATTCCATCATCATCAATCGCAGCATAGCCCCAGTCGGCTTGTTGCATTTGTTGCTCACTTAGCTGGCTAAGATCAGATGGTGCATAAGCTTGACCATCATATTGATATAATAATTTTCTGCTTGGATCTGGATAGCGTGAGTTTGGATCTAGCGCATCATAACGCAATCCAACATTAATGATAAATTCTTTGTACTCCATTTTATCCTGGATATAAAATGATGCTTCTTCAGGCTCAAACTCATACATGATCCAACTTGGATCAGAAGTATTACCAAAAGGACCACCGCCTATATTTCCACCAGAAAAATTTGAAATTTTATGCTTTTTGTTATCAAAACCAGTTTTAATTTGGTGAACATCATTGACTTGCCAAGTAAGCTCTGCTCCATATTCATTATAACTTGTCCCATACCATTGATAATCATGATAAGTGGAATACCCTTCTCTTATAGTATCACCAAAAAAGTTGACCACTGGGTATTGTCCATAAAATTCATAGTTTGATGTGCCATCATACGCATCACCTTCTCTTAGCCTAGGATCCACACCTACATCGTAGTAACCATCGCCATCAACATCCACAAAATTCTCAGGATCAGGAACCCCATCACCATCGATATCGCGAATAATTGTCCAACTTCCATCTCCATTCCAATCATTATAAAACTCGCCTTCATCCCATGTGCCATTTCCATTGCTATCTTTCCAGTATTCAGCTGCGCCAAACGGGCTATATTGACCATCACCATTCCAATCCGCATATGGTTCTGCATAATAACTAAACCAATTCATATTTTCTCCAGCAATTACTGTTGCTGGTATATAGTTTTCCCAATCAGATGGTATTGAAACTTCTTTTCCCCATAATTGATGTTGATCATTTAATAGGGGCTTATATCCATTATGACTATCCCGTGAATAGTTTTGCGCTTTTACAGTTAGGGACATGTTGTCACTTATAGAGTAGTTTAATTTAAAATTGGTCTGAGCTGTACTTCCAAAAGAAGTGGAATATCTATCTGGAAGCTGCCTGTAAGACATGCTAAAACCCTTTGCTTCAGATTGATAATAATTGGTGCCAAGAGTAATTTTTGCATTTTTAAGTGGTTTAATAACTAATTTACCTGTAATTCTTTGATAATCATTGAAGGTGCCTGTTTCTTCCCATGCGCCTTTTTTTAATTGGACAGTGTCAGCTATACCATTTGCTGTTATATCTGCCATCGCATAGGTATCTCCATCATCTTCATCATAAACGCCATCACCATCTAAATCGAGTGTTAATACATCACGAGGCAGTTGATTTTTCCATAAATTTCCTCTTGATTTATTAATATCTGCAGTAAAATTAAAATTTGCAATTTCACCCATTCCAGGAATAATAGGTCCACTTAGATTTATAATATTTCTACTTGTTCCCCAATTATTCTTTTTTCCACCAAACCCATCGGTTGCTGTTGTTACACCAGCCTGATAGTTAGAACTTCCTTCTTTTGTTACAATATTTACAATACCGCTCATTGCCTTACCATACTCTGCATTGAATGCACCTGTGATTAATGATAATTCTGATATAGCATCTTTTGCTATATCCATACTCATTCCACCATAAAGAGCATTTTCAATAAGAAATCCATCAACGAGGTAAGATATTTCTCCCGTACGACCTCCGCGTAAATGGATTCCACCATCCGCATTGTTATTTTCAACAACACCTGCCATCGTTGTCATTATTTCATCAAATGAATTTACAGGCATATTTACAATATCATCATCTTCAACCGTAGTTGTGGTAGCTGTTTGATCTCTAACTATTGGAGGTCTTTTTGCTTCTACAATTACTTCTTCTCCTTCAACAGCAGATACCTCCATTGCAAAATTAACTATTGTAGTAAGATCTGCATTCACACGTGCGTCTGTGACATTAATAGTTTTATAACCTATGAATGAAGCAGTAATTGTATATGAAGCTGCTGGTACATTTAAAATGATATAGTTCCCATCAGCATCAGAAGCTGCTCCCATCGATGTGCCTTTAAGTAAGATATTTACTCCTACTAAGGTTTCACCAGTTTCACTATCTGTTACTTTACCAACAATTTTCCCTGTATCACCTGCAAGTAATAGGGAAAAACACAGGAATATAGAATAATATAATTTTCTATTCATAGTCTAGTTCCTTCCAACTATTAATAATAAATTTCCACCAATTTAATTAAATTAATTAAATAGGGGTTAGAATAAATTTTAATTAGGCAATATTCACGTTGAGGATATTGTGCACTTGATGTAACTTATATTTAATTATCTTTTTAGGAGTAATGAATGTCGAAGAATAATGGATTAGATAAAAAACAGCAGCTTTTGTTTTCTCAAGCAGAGATTAATGAAATGTTAGAATCTGCACCTTCAAAAATTCGAGATTATATCGATAGTTTGCAGAACCAAATATCAAAGATGTCTGCAATAGGATTGGCTCTTTCAAAAGAAAGAGATATGGAAAAATTGCTTGAAATGATTTTGCTTGAAGCGAAAAGAATTTCAAATGCTGATGGTGGAACTTTATATATGATGACAGATGACCAGAGACTAAGATTTTCAATTATGATTACGGATTCACTTAATGTTCATATGGGTGGAACATCAGGGAAAGAAATCCCATTTTACCCTGTTAAATTGTATAATGATGATGGAAAACCTAACGAAAATATGATTGCTGCAAATGCAGCAATTAATGGAAATACAATAAATATTCCGGATGCTTATAAAGCTAAAGGTTTTGATTTTTCTGGAACCAAAGCTTTTGATGAAAAAACAGGTTATAGATCAAAGTCATTTTTAACAGTTCCATTAAAAAATCATGAGAATGAAATAATTGGAGTTCTTCAGTTATTAAATGCTCAAGATATAAAATCAAACAAAGTAATTTCTTTTTCCGAGAGAATACAAAATAGCGTTGAGGCTCTTTCAAGTCAGGCTGCAGTTGCTATTACAAATAAAAATTTAATTAAAGATTTAGAAGTCTTATTTGAATCTTTTATTAAGTTAATTGCTTCAGCAATTGATGCAAAATCACCTTATACAGGTGGACATTGCTCTCGTGTCCCTGAAATAACTATGATGTTAGCAGAATCTGTTAATGAAATTAATGAAGGTCCATTTGCGAATATTCAATTTTCAGATAAAGAAATGTATGAATTAAAAATTGCTGCTTGGCTTCATGATTGTGGAAAAGTGGCCACTCCGGAATATGTTGTTGATAAGAGTACTAAATTGGAAACTATATATGATAGAATTCACACCGTAGCAACTCGTTTTGAGGTTATAAAAAGAGATGAAGAAATAAAATTTCTAAAAAAACAATTGTCTATTCAAAAGAAAGATTCTTTATCAGATGTAGATAAAAAGGAAGCTATAAAAAAAGCGAGAATTCTTTATTTGAAAAGAATCAAACAATTAGATGAAGATAAAACCTTTATTGAAGAGTCTAATTTTGGTGGAGAATTTATGTCTCAAGATAGAAAAGATAGAGTAAAGAAAATTTCGTCATATCGTTATAAAGATAATGGAAGTGCAAAATCATTTTTAAGTGATAATGAAGTGTATAATCTCTGTATTAGTAGAGGAACCTTAACTCCTGAAGAAAGAAAGGTGATTAATGATCATATTGTAGTTACAATTGAAATGCTTGAACAACTTCCATATCCTAAACACTTAAGAAATGTTCCAGAATTTGCAGGAGGCCACCATGAAAAGCTTGATGGTACCGGTTATCCAAAAGGATTAAATCATGCAGAGATGTCCGTGCAAGCAAAAATAATGGCAATCGCTGATATTTTTGAAGCACTAACAGCAAGAGATAGACCGTATAAAAAAGGCAAGACGTTAAGTCAGGCAATGCGAATACTAGGCTTTATGAAAAACGATGCGCATATTGATGCAGAATTATTTGATGTTTTCGTACAAGAGAAGATTTATCTTAAATATGCTGAAGGTTTCTTAGACCCAGAACAAATTGATGAAGTAAAAGATTAGTATTTAATTAATCATTATTACTATTAATTGTAAATCATGACTATTGATATCTTTATTGTATTATTCATTATCCTATTGGCATTTATTTTATTTGTCAGTGAATTATTGCCAATGGATGTAGTTGCATTAGCAGTATTAAGCTTACTTTTAATAACTGGACAACTTGATCCTAACCAAGGAATTTCAGGTTTTTCTAATCCAGCAGTAATCACAATTGCTATTTTATTTGTTTTAAGTCATGCCTTGCAAAAATCGGGAGTATTGGAATATCTGGTTATTAGAATAAATCGCCTTGTTAGTAAGTCATTAATTGGAGGGTTAACGATTTATTTGATTTCTATTGCAATTTCTTCAGCTTTAGTAAATAATACAGCAATTGTAGCGATATTTATGCCAGTTACAATTCGGATGGCTGAAAAGTATCATATAAGTCCATCAAAAGTGTTAATGCCTTTGAGTTTTTCTGCTATTTTAGGCGGTACGCTGACATTAGTAGGTACTTCTACAAATTTAATTGTTAATTCAATTTACACAAATAGCGGTGACTTTACTCCGCTAGGAATGTTTGAGTTTTCAAAATATGGTATTTTTATTTTAGTTGTTGGATTAATATATATAATATTTTTTGCTTATCGTTTTCTTCCATCAAGGACAGTTACATCAAGTTTGACAAAAAGCTATCATATGGGTGGTTATTTGACAGAATTTAAGATTGGAGAAGGATCTCCTTTGATAGGTGCAACTACTTTAGAAAGAGGAATTAACAGGAATTATGATATTACAATATTAGGAATTCAAAGAGGAAAAAAACTTCTTTCAAAAAATTTAAGAGAGACTCCTTTAGAACAAGATGATGTATTACTTGTTCGAGGTTCAGTAGAGAATTTTTTTCGTATGAAAGAAGTTGAACAAGTATTTATGTTAACGGATGAAAAGTTGAATCAGGAAGAATTAATTAAAGAAGAAAATTTACTTGTTGAGTGTTTAGTGACTAATCAGTCTGATTTAATAGGAAAATCATTAAAAGAAACTAATTTTAGAGGGAGGTTTGGAAGTTTTGTTTTGGCTATTAGGCGTGAAGGTGGCATTGTAAAGAAAAAAATAGCACATGTTATTTTAAGGACATTTGACACTTTATTAATTTATGGTCCTAAAAATAAGATTAAAGAAATGCGAGATTCTGGCAGCTTTATCTTATTAACTCAATTGGATAGATCTCTAAGAAAACATCGTTTTTGGTGGTTAAGCATTATCGTTATACTTGGAGTGGTATTATTAGCTGCTTTATCTATTATGCCTATTTTAAAGGCGGCAATTATTGGTTTAGCAATTATATTAGTATTTAAGGTTATTTCACCTCTTGAAGCATATAGCTCAATTAATTGGCAGATTATTATTTTGATTGGTTGTTTAATTCCATTAGGAATTGCTATTGAATCAAGCGGAACAGCAAAGTTAATTGGCGATACCTTAATTAATTTATTACAGAATATATCTGTAGATCATCAAGCAATCTTTTTATTAGCAATGATATATTTTATATCAATGGTTTTAACAGAAGTTTCTTCAAATGCAGCAACAGCAATCATAATGACTCCAATTGCCATATCTGCATCTACAAAACTTGGATTAGACCCAAGACCATTTGTTTTTGCAATATGTTTTGCAGCATCAGCATCATTTATTACTCCAATTGGTTATCAAACAAACTTAATGGTGTATGGACCAGGCGGATACAAATTTTCCGATTATATAAAAATTGGTCTTCCACTATCTATTACGTTATGGATTATGGCCATTCTATTACTTCCAAAATTGTGGCCATTTAATCCAATTTGATTCTATTATTTTTTCCTAGTTCCAAAAAACATTAATCATAAATTCGCAGTTATGGATCTTGGGAAAAAAGAACAATCAAGATTAAATCAATTCCAGTCAAATCCATCTAGAGCATTATGGACCTTGGCTATTCCAATGATGGCAGGAATGGGTATCCAGACATTCTATAATATAGTAGATATGATATTTATTGGTCGATTGGGTGGAGATGCTATTGCAGGAATTGCATTTAATATGCCACTTTTTTTTCTTGCACTAGGGTTAACCATGGGGCTAGGAACTGGTGTTACAGCATCAATAGCAAGATTCATTGGTAAGAATGATAAAGCAGGTGCAGATAATAGCGCTGAACATGCGATAATAATTGCATTCTTAATCAGCTTAATTTTATTCATTGTTGTGGTATTATTTGGGAAAAGTATTTTATCTGTTTTTGGTGCTTCAGGTTCAATTCTTTCTTTAGCATGGGATTATTTAAGAGTATTGAGTATTGGTCTACCATTTATGGTTTTTTCTGGTTTCTTTCGTTCCATTCTAGCGGGAGAAGGAGATATGAAATTCCCGATGATGGTTGCTGGATTAGGAACAGTTTTAAATATTATTTTGGATCCAATATTTATTTTTGATTTAGAAAACCTAGGTGGGATAGGTCTTGGAATGGGTATAAAAGGCGCAGCAATGGCAACAGTAATTAGTCAGTGCACAGTTTTTACTATATTTATTTATATGTTATTTATAAAGGAGCATGCTTATATCACTTTCCGAATTAAAGATTTTTCTTTTTCTAGTGAAATAATATGGGATATAATTAAAGTGGGCTTACCTGCTTCTCTTTCCATGATTGTAATGGCTGTTGGGCAGGGGGTGTTTAATAAAATATTAATATATTTTTCATCAAATACAGTTGCAGCATATCAAGTGGCAGGTCGAATAGATATGTTGGTTTTCCTACCTATATTTTCTATTGCAGCATCTTTAACTACTCTTGTTGGAATGTTTTATGGAGCAAAGAATTTTGATATTCTGAGGTATACTATTAAATATGGAATCACAGCTGCATTTTCTATAACTGTATTAATGTCTTTTCTTCTTTATATATTTGCATCAAATGTTATTGGGTTTTTTACATCAGATTCTGAAATAATAAATGTAGCAGTTACATTTCTAAGATTATTTGCATTTGTATATCCCTTGATTGCTGTTGGGATAACAACAGGACGCGTATTACAAGGGATGGGAAAGGGATTGCCTGTATTAGTAATAACAATTATCAGAGTTTTAGGAGTTTCAGCTCCTTTATCATTAATTTTTATTTTTAAAATGGGAAAACCTGTTGAATGGGTTTGGTATGCAATGATGATTTCTACAGGAGTAGCATTTATAATTGCATGTTATTGGTTATTTATTTCGTTAAAAAACTTAAAGAGAAAGGGAACATAATGAGCATCTTAAGCGATGAAAAAATAAATGAAGAATTAAGTAATATGGATGGATGGATTTTTAAGGATAATCAAGTTTCCAAGTCCTATGATTTTGATAAATATATGGATGGGATAAAATTTGTTAATGTGTTGGCTAGAGTTGCTGAAGAAGTAAACCATCATCCAGACTTAGTTGTAGGATGGTGTAAAGTCTCTGTTAGTTTTACTTCACATGATCAAGGTGGAGTTACATCTGATTGCATAAGTATGGCAAAAAATGTTGATAAATTATAGTTTTTTCAATCTATTCAAGGGATGATTTATTTATTTGTAATTGATTTGTAAATTGTTTCATTATTGAAAATAAATATGTCTACAAATAATATTATCGGAAAAAAATATGAGGCTGATTATGAAATCAGTTTTGAAAAGATAAAAGAATTTGTCGAAGTTCTAGGAGATAATAATCCTCATTATATTGATCGCGAATTTGTAAAATCTATTGATGGAGGAAATCCATATGCGCCACCTACTTTTGCTGCAGTTTATTGTCAACCAGCATTAAAGAATCTTTATTTTGATCCTGATTTTTCAAAATTGGTTCCAAGATTAGTCCACGGGGAACAAGAATATAATTTTGTAGAACCTGTCAGAGCAGGTGATCTTATTCATACATCTGCAGAAGTAAAGGAAGACTATACGAAAACAAATCGTTCTGGAAAAATAAATCGGATTATAGAGTTATTAACTACTTCAACAAATCAGAATGATAAATTAGTTTGTACTGCAATGTATAGATTGGTTATTAGAGGAGTGTAATGGCTGTTAAAAACGAATCAAAATTAAGGATAAGTAAGTATATGCCATATTTTTATGCTG
>MDSW01185262.1_pt1 | contig 10048 bp, 8 predicted proteins | sample 811171 | NCBI WGS metagenome assembly MDSW01 (sample SAMN05326641, study PRJNA326480) | marine metagenome | isolation source: seawater | place: Atlantic Ocean: North West | collected 2012
ATTGGGCACTATTTGAAGTAGGTCATTATGGAGATATGTACGACCGTCACGTTGGTATGAATACTCCACTTGAACTTGCTAGAGAAGGTTCACCAAATGCTGGATGGAAAAATGGCGGTCTTTTATACGCTCCTCCAATCAGATAATCACTAAAATATATTTTATTTATAATAAATGCTCGGTATAATAACCGGGCATTTTTATTTTATACATGTAAATAATGAATACTCGAATAAATACAATTAAAGCTCCAAAACAAGATATTTTTAAATCTGGCAAATTTAGATCTATTGTAATTCAGGCTATAGTCATGTTTTTATTTGTTAGCTTTGTATTATGGGTAATAAACAATACAGCAACAAATATGAAGGCAAATGGAATTGCCCATGGTTTTGATTTTCTTTGGGAAAATTCAATGTTTGATATTGGTTATTTACCATTTATAAATCACACTCCTGTTGATACTTATTTCCATGCATTTATTGTTGGAATTTTAAATACTATTTTAGTAGCTGTAATAGGAATTTTTTTTGCAACGGTTTTTGGTTTTTTAATTGGCATTGGAAGACTTTCTGATAATTGGTTAGTTTCTAGATTTTGTGGAACTTATATTGAAGTTTTAAGAAACGTTCCTCTATTGCTGCAATTATTTTTTTGGTACCATGCTGTATTAAGAGTTTTACCAAGAGCAAAAAATAGCCTTAATGCTGGTGATAGCATTTTTCTAAATTTAAAAGGTTTATTTATTCCTAAGCCAATACCTGAACCAGGTTTTAATGCAGTACTTTTAACTTTTATTGTAGCTATAATTGGAATAATTATTTTGTATAGATGGGCAAAACAAAGACAAGCAGCGACAGGGCAACAGTTTCCAATTTTTTATACTTCATTAGCAATTATTATAATTCCTGTTTTCATTGTTTCGTTGATGTACAATTTTCCATTATTTTTTGAACAACCTGTATTAAAAGGATTTAATTTCAAATGTGGTATAAGGCTAATTCCTGAAATGGTAGCCCTTTTATTGGCTCTATCTTTATATACAGCTGCTTTTATTGCTGAGAATGTTAGATCTGGAATACTGGCCATTAATAAAGGTCAAATTGAAGCCTCTAGTGCTGTTGGTTTAAATAGAATTCAAATATTAAGATTAATAATTATACCTCAAGCTATGAGAGTAATTATTCCTCCTTTAACAAGCCAATATTTAAATCTTACTAAAAATTCTTCACTAGCAGTTGCTATTGCATACCCTGATTTAGTCCATGTTTTTGCTGGAACAGCACTAATGCAGACTGGTCAAGCTGTTGAAATTCTAGCAATGACAATGTCAGTCTATTTAACTTTAAGTATAACCATTTCATTATTAATGAATTGGTATAACCGTTCAATGGCATTAAAGGATCGTTAAATGGCAAAAGAACCTTCTGCAACTTTACCTCCTGCTCATGAGAATTTGAGGAAGGCACCTATTATAAATGTTGGAGTTTTAGGTTGGATTAAGGATAATTTATTTTCTACTTGGTACAATACTTTATTTACAATTTTAGGTCTTTACGTTTTGTATTTGGTATTTCCACCAATGTTTCAGTGGGCAATTTTAGATGCCGTATGGACTGGAGAAGATCGTACTGTATGTGAGTGGTATGATGAAGACAAAGTTAAATATAGAGCCGGCGCTTGTTGGCTTATGGTCAAAGTTTATTTTAATTTTTTTACCTATGGATTTTATCCTGACGAACTTCAATGGAGGATAAACTTAGCTTTCGTAATTTTAGCTGTGTCAACAGCTCTTATGTTTATTCCAAATTTCAAAAAGAAGCACTATGTTGGAATTTTTCTTTTTGTTGGATATCCATTCATTGCTTTTTTTCTATTATCTGGAAATGAATCTCTTGGCTTAGAATATGTCAGTACCCATAAGTGGGGAGGCTTGTTTCTAACTTTTCTTTTAGGGAGTATTGGGATAGTTTTCGCACTTCCTTTAGGAATAGTTTTTGCATTAGGTAGACGATCTAAACTTCCTGTTATACGTATTTTGTCTGTAATTTTTATTGAATTTTGGCGAGGTATCCCGCTTATTACTGTCCTATTTTTTGCTGCAGTAATGTTCCCACTTTTTGTTCCTCAAGGACTAGAAATTGACAATCTTGTTCGATGTATCGTTGGACTCACTTTATTTGGTGGTGCTTATATGGCTGAAGTTGTTAGAGGAGGTTTACAAGCATTACCTAAGGGGCAATATGAGGCAGCTCAAGCTGTAGGTCTTGGTTATTGGAGAATGATGGCATTAGTAATTATGCCTCAAGCACTTCGTATAGTTATACCTGGTATAGTTAATACCTTTATTGGTCTTTTTAAAGATACTACTTTGGTATTTATTATAAGCTTAATGGATTTATTACTTACAGTATTTACCACCAATTCAAATCCTGATTGGATGGGTTTTCCATTTGAGGGTTATATTTATGCTGCTCTCGTTTATTTTATTATTTGCTTTACTTTATCTCGTTATAGTTTGAGAGTTGAGAATAAACTAATGGTAGCTAAGCAACGTTAATTTATAGTTATTTTAGTTGACTTTTTTTTTGTTTTGAATAAAAGAACAAAAGTAGAACATAATATTATTTATTTATATAATATTATTGTTTTTCAGTTAATTATTTAATTTTTTTAAGAAAATGTCTAAGATAAAAAAACTAGATTTGTTTACTATAATTAAAAATACACAAATAAATACTCCTATTTTTTTAGATAAAATTTCAGCTGGTTTTCCTTCTCCAGCAACAGATTATATGGAAAATAAACTAGATTTAAATGAATATTTAATAAAACATCCTGCCGCTACTTTTATTGTTAAAGCAAGCGGTAATTCAATGATAAAAGCGGATATAAATTCTGGCGATTTATTGATTGTAGATAGAAGTTTAATTCCTGCTAACAATAATATTGTTATAGCATCTATTTTTGGTGATTTAACTGTAAAAAAGATAAAGAAAAAAAATAATTCATTTTTTCTTGTTTCGGCTAATGATGATTATCCTAGTATTGAAGTAAAAGAAGAGATGGAATGCTTTATTTGGGGAGTGGTTACTTACATAATCCATGAGACAGCTTCCATTTAATCATCAATTATTTAAACAATCAATTGCTTTAATTGATTGTAATACTTTTTACGCTTCATGTGAAAGAATTTTTAATCCTAAATTATTAGGTAAGCCAATTGTTGTTTTATCAAATAATGATGGATGTATAATTACACGATCAAATGAAGCAAAATTATTAGGTATCAAAATGGGGGAACCTTATTTTAAGGTAAAAAAAATTATTAAAAAAAATAATGTAAAAGTTTTTTCTTCAAATTATTCATTATATGGAGATATTTCACAAAGAGTTATGGAAGTTCTTTCAAGTTTCTCTCCAAATGTTGAGATATATTCAATTGATGAAGCATTTTTGAGTTTTAATGGATTTAAAAATTATGAACTATCAAAATATTGTAAACACATTAGAAAGATAATTCAAAAATGGATAGGAATACCTGTTAGTATAGGAATAGGGTCAACAAAAACATTATCAAAAATAGCTAATCATCTAGCGAAAAAAAATGATTTTTATGAAGGTGTATGTATTTTAAAGGAAAAAGATGCTGTCGAAGATGCTCTGCAAAAAACAGAGATTGGAGATGTTTGGGGGATAGGTAGAAAATATTCAAAATTTTTAATAAATAACAGTATAAGTAATGCAAAACAATTTACCCACTTAGATAGGAGTTGGGTTAGAAAAAATATGGGCGTTGTTGGAGAAAAAATACAACTAGAATTAAAAGGAATTTCCTGTTTAGAATTAGAGTTATTGCCTAGTAAAAAGAAAAGTTGTTGTGTTTCAAGATCATTTAGTAAACCAGTCGAAAAAATTGACCAATTAAAGGAATCAATCGCAAATTACGGATCAAGAGTTGCTGAAAAAATACGTGAAGAAGGTTTAGTAGCTCATTCTATTAGTGTATTTGTCTTAACTAATCATTTTAATAAAAATGAAAAACAATACTCCAATTCAATAAAATTGACACTAGATTATCCAACAAATAATAGCATTATAATTGTGAAAAAAGCAATTAGAGGAATAGAGGAGATATATAAAAAAGGTTTTCGTTACAAAAAAGCTGGAATTATTCTATATGAATTAAATGAATCATCTTTAGTAAGAGGTTTATTAGATTATGATAGACCAAAATCGGAGTCTTTAATGCAAGCGCTTGATCAAATTAATTGTCGCTATGGAAGTTCAACATTAAAAATAGCTGCTGAAGGAATAGAAAAAACATGGGAGATGAAGAGGAGTAAAGTTTCTCCGTGTTATACTACCCGTTTTAATGAAATAATGAGCGTCAAAAGTTAAAAATGAATAGTTTTGGTTCACAGGATATGGTTTCGTCATTGAAAAAGGTTTTAATGAAAAAACCGCAAAAAATGATGTCTAAAGTTGATTCAAAAAAATGGAATTATATTCACCCTATGAACCAAAAACTAATTAGTAAAAATTATGAAGAATTTTATAAAATAATAAAAAACTTTGGAACAGAAATTATAGAATTGGAATTAGAAAATGAAAATGAAGAATTATGTGACAGTACGTTTACACATGACCCATCTATTGTCATTAATGATGGCGCCATAATTTTAAATATGGGGAAAAAATTAAGAAAAAAAGAAGCATATGAACATTTAAAATTATATCAATCAATTGATGTGCCAATTTTAGGTAAAATAATAAATGACGGCACAGTTGAAGGAGGTGATTGTTTATGGATAAACAAAAAAACTTTAATTGTGGGAGAAAGTGATAGAACCAATAAATCAGGAATAAATCAATTATCAGAAATATTGGAAAATCATGGTTTAAAAGTTATTTCTGTAAAGATTCCAAAATACAATGATTTAGATTCATGTTTTCATCTGATGTCTATGATTTCATTATTAGATGAAGACTTAGCAATAGCTAAAGTGGATATGTTACCAAATAATTTAATTGATATATTTAAGGAATACAAAATAAAATTAATAAATATTCCTGATAACGATTATAAAAAAAGTAAAACTTTAGCTGTTAATATTTTATGTTTGTCTCAACGAAATTTGATAATGATGAAAGGTTATCCTGAAACTGAAGATTTATTAATTAAAGAAAATAATAAACTAAATTTATTCGATGGTAGCGAACTATGCATTAAAGCTGAAGGAGGGCCAACTTGTCTAACGAGACCAATTTTAAGAGAATAAATTGGCTCCCCAGGCCGGGCTCGAACCAGCGACCCTTTGATTAACAGTCAAATGCTACTACCAACTGAGCTACAGGGGATCCAAATGAAGTAATAATAAATAAACAGATAAAAAACAAGAAAAAATTGGAGGCTCGGAGCGGATTCGAACCGCTCTAAAACAGCTTTGCAGGCTGCTACATAACCACTCTGCCACCGAGCCGAATTATCGAGTCAAATACTTGTTTATTTCAATATAGTCAATTAGCAAGATTATAAGGGTTATTGAAATACCATATATTTACTTATATAATTGATAAAAAACTGAATCAGATTATAAATACAAATCTTCAAAAAAATGGATTTATATTTTAAAAAATCAAGAACTCTTATGGTTGAAAACCAGTTAAGACCAAATAAAATTAAAGAAAAAAACCTTTTAAATTTATTTAAAACTGTTCCAAAAGAGGAGTTTGTTCCTGATAATGTTAAAAAAAATTGCTATTTTGATAAAGATTTGAATATATTACAAAATAGAGGTTATTTAAAAAATTTACACTTAGCGCAACTTATTGAGCATTCCAAAATTCAAGAGGGAGATAATGTTTTGCATATTGGAGGTCTAACAGGCTACTTTTCTTTAATTATCTCAAAACTATGCAAAAAATTAACAATTATTGAAGAAGATAAGAAAAGTTATGAAAATTTGCAGAAAAATATTAAAGATTTTCATATTGATAATATAGAATTATTTAACACAAAATTATCTGAAGGTTGTATTAAAAATTCCCCATATGATATAATCATTATTGATTGTCCAATACATAAATTTAATAATGATTTAATTAAACAAACTAATCCTCAAAATGGTAAATTAATTTATATAGAAAAAATTAAAGACAATTTATCAAAAGCATATAAAATAACAAGAAATGATGAATTTAATTCAAAGGAATATCTCTTTGATGTTTTTTCTAATTTTTCAATTGATAAACCAAATGAAGAGTTTAAATTTTAATATGAGAATTTTAATTTTATTAATCTTTTTTATTTTAAGTCCCGCATATGGTCTAGATATTAATAAATCAATTAAAAGTACAATTGAAAATAATAAAAAAGTTATTATTGCTATTGAAAAATTAAATGAGTCTAAAGAACTAATAGAGAATGCATATGGGCAAAAATTGCCATCTATCACAACCTCTATTTCTGGCACTTATTCTAATTCAGAAAAAGTTAATTCAGTTTCAACTACTACACCTGAAACTCTTACAGATAAGTATAAATTGACTTATTCACAAAACATATTTGATGCAGGAGTTAATAACTTAGAAATAGATAGATCTAAAATACTTTATGAAAATGAAATAATTAATTTTAAAAAAACTATACAAGTGCTAATTCTAGACGCAATAGATGGTTATTTAACTGTAATTAATAATCAAAAAATATTTGAATTAAATCAAAAAAATTATGACTCTGTGTCCAGAGCACTTGAAGAAACAATTACAAGATATGATTTAGGATCAGCTACGTTATACGACCTTCAAAATGCGGAATCTGCATTTGCAACAGCAGAAACTAATCTTTTTATAGCTAATCAAAATTATGAAGTTAGTAAAAAAGCATTTACAAGAATAGTAGGCCTTAAACCCATTGAATTGGAAGAAGTAGTAAATATAGATGATGAATTAAATATTGTTAATATTTTAGAGGAAGTTGCAAATAATAATTATGATTTATTAATTTTGAAAAATGATATTGTTAATAAAAAAATTCTCATTGAAAAGGAAAAAAAATCTAATGCACCATCTTTAGATTTATCAGCTTCAGCAGAATATTCCGATAATGGTAGAGTCGATAATGGTACTCAAACGACAGATGGAACAATTGCTTTAACACTCACTATACCTATTTTTCAACAAAATATTAATAAATCAGATATCCGAAAATATCAGTCACAATTACTACAAACTGAATTAAATTTTGAGGATATGAAAGATGATTTGGAAATCCAATCGATAAATTTATATAAAAATTATCAGATTAGTAAATCTGAAATTGAGTCAAACTTAAAAAGAATTAAGTCTAAAGAAACCTCATTAGAAAGCATAGTTGCAGAATATAATATTGGAACCAAAACAATAACCGATTTAATTGATACAGAAAGTGATTTACTATCAATATATGTAAGTTATTTTGACTCTAAAAAAAGCTTTATTCAAAATTATTTTAAAATAAAAGCTCTTCAAGGCCAATTAATAGATAATTTTGAAAATTATTTACCTGAATTCGAGTAAAAATATATGTTTAAAGAATAATGTCTGAGGATAAATCAATCAAGGAAACATTAGATGTTATTAGAAGAGCTTTAGAAGATGAGGAGTCATCTAATAATGAAAATCAAGTTTTAATCTTAAATAGAAAAGTCAATCAAGATGGGACAATAAAGATTATTAAAAGTAATGAAATTTCAAAAGAAGAAGTAAATCAAATAATAGAAGAAAAAATATATAATTTAATTGAAAAAAATTTAGACAAATGGCTTGAAGAAAAAATACCCATATACATTGAGAAAAATTTGAAAAATAGATAATATGACTTTAGAAAAGTATTTTGATTTTATCAACGAAGAAAAATCTATTTATTCTCAATGGGAAATTTCTAATTGTTTTAAACCTATTAAAAGTCAAGAGTCTTATTCAATCATGATGCCGCCTCCTAATGTTACCGGGAGCTTGCATATGGGACATGCATTAACCTTTACTATTCAAGATATCCTTATTCGATATCATCGAATGAAAAATAAGGAAGTTTTATGGCAAGCTGGAACAGATCATGCAGGAATTGCAACTCAAATGATTGTTGAAAAAAAATTAGCAGAACAAAAAATTAAAAGAACAGATTTGACTAGAAATGAATTTATTAAAAAAGTTTGGGAATGGAAAGAGGAGTCAGGTGACAAAATAAATCATCAATTAAAAAGGTTAGGGGCTTCTGCAGATTGGTCAAGAGCAAGATTTACAATGGATGTAGGTTTATCCGAGGCTGTAAAAAAAGTTTTTGTTGAATTATATAATGATGGAATAATTTATAAAGACAAAAGGTTAGTTAATTGGGATCCAAAATTACTTACAGCTATTTCTGATTTAGAAGTAGAGCAAAGAGAAATTGAAGGTACATTATGGCATGTCAAATATCCCATTGATGATAATAATTTTATTGTCGTTGCCACAACAAGACCGGAAACTATCTTAGGTGATAGCGCTGTGGCTGTACACCCTGAAGATGAAAGATTTAAAAATTTTATAGGAAAATTTTGTATATTACCTATTGTTGGAAGAAAAATTCCTATTTTAGCTGATGAATATGCAAATCCTGATAAAGGCTCAGGTGCAGTTAAAATTACTCCAGCTCATGATTTTAATGATTTTGAAGTAGGTAAAAGACATGATTTAGAATTTATTAATATTTTTGACAAAAATGCAAAAATTAATTTTAATGCTCCTAAAAATTATCAAAATCTCGATAGATTTGAAGCAAGAAATAAAATTTTGAAAAAATTAAAAGATTTAGATCTTCTTATAAAAGAAGAAAAACAATTAATGGTTGTGCCATACGGAGATAGATCTGGAGTTGTCATTGAGCCTTGGCTTACTGACCAATGGTTTTGTAATGCTAAAAAAATGTCTATTGAACCTATTAAATCAGTAAAAAAAGGTAAATCGAAATTTATTCCAAAACAATGGGAAAATACTTTTTTTAACTGGATGGAAAATATACAGCCATGGTGTATTTCACGTCAATTATGGTGGGGTCATCAAATTCCTGCTTGGTATGGACCTGATAATAAATGTTTTGTAGCAACCTCAGAAACTGAAGCAAAAAATAATGCTAAAAAATTTTATGGAAAAGAAACAACACTTACTAGAGATTTAGATGTTTTAGACACTTGGTTTTCATCTGCTTTATGGACTTTTTCTACTTTAGATTGGCCAAAAAAAACTTATGAATTAGAGAAATTCTATCCTAGCAATGTTTTGGTTACTGGTTTTGACATTATATTTTTTTGGGTTGCTAGAATGATGATGATGGGTTCTTACTTTATGAAAAATACTCCTTTTAGAGATATTTATATTCATCCTCTTATTCGTGATGAAAAAGGTCAAAAAATGTCTAAATCTAAAGGCAATATTATTGATCCTTTGATGCTTTTAGATCAATATGGTGCTGATACTCTTAGATTTTCTCTAACTGCTCTTTTAAATCCTGGTCGCGATGTTAAGTTATCCGAAACAAGAGTAAAAGGTTACAAATCTTTTACAAATAAAATTTGGAATGCAGCAAATTTTTTAATTATCAATAACTGTAGTTTTAATCAAATCATAGATTTCAAAAAAATTAAATTAGACACAAGCAAATGGATAATTAATGAATTTAACAAAACATCAAAATCTGTAGATATAAATATGAACAAATATCTTTTTCATGAAATTGCGAATGACATTTATCATTTTGTTTGGCACACTTTTTGTGATTGGTACATAGAATTCATAAAATCAGATTTAAAAAATAAAGAAAAATTATCAGAAACAAAAATAGTATCCGGATGGTTATTAGGTCAGATTTTAAAACTTATACATCCTATTATGCCCTTTTTATCTGAAAAATTATGGCTAACTTTATTCAATAATGAAAAATTTTTAATGTTACAAAAGATAGAGAATTTTAATATTCCCAAAGATTATAATTTATCTGAAGAAAAAATTAAAATAGCTATAAATATAA
>MDSW01113212.1_pt1 | contig 10047 bp, 9 predicted proteins | sample 811171 | NCBI WGS metagenome assembly MDSW01 (sample SAMN05326641, study PRJNA326480) | marine metagenome | isolation source: seawater | place: Atlantic Ocean: North West | collected 2012
TGTCTGATTTTAAATTAGATGTTGATTCTCCATATGAAATACCCAAAATTGAAAGTCTTCAAGAAAAACCTAAGCAAGTAGAGTATCCAAAAAGTAAAATCAAATATGGTCATTACGGAAAATATACTGCCTCAATTTTAAATAAATCTAAAGATTTGAATGATGAGGAAAAGGAGTTTATAACAAAAACCATGGGTAACTTTATGAAAAAGCAATACCTCATGCACAATAATGATACCGTTGATAACAATGTTATTTCAGAAAATTTAAATGAACTTTCAGAAGGCAATTTAAAAATGGAAAATCCTGATGAAGATTTAGTATCAACATCATCGCTATTAAAAACATTAGGAATAAATAACAATCAAAAACGAAATAACAAGAATTATCACAAGCACAAAAGAAAACATAAAAGAAATTAAAGATGGCATCATTTGAAATTTACGGAGGAAAGAAATTAAAAGGTGAGTTGACACCTCAAGGTGCTAAAAATGAAGCATTGCAAATATTATGTGCTGTTTTAATGACTCCTGAAAAAGTAACAATATCTAATATTCCTGATATTGTTGATGTTAATAAACTAATTGGTTTATTACAAGCAATGGGAGTAAAAGTTGAAAAGGTTGAAAAAGGAACTTATGTTTTTCAAGCAAAAGAAATCGACCTTGAATACATGGAAACTGAAGATTTCAAAAAAAGAGCATCATCATTAAGAGGATCGATAATGATTGTAGGACCTATGCTTGCAAGATATGGAAAAGGGTTCATACCCAAACCTGGGGGTGATAAAATTGGAAGAAGAAGGCTTGATACTCATTTTGAAGGATTTGCATTATTAGGTGCAAAATTTAATTATGATGCAGGTGAATATTTCTATTCAATTGAAGCAAAAAAATTAAAAGGTGCATATATACATCTAGATGAAGCATCTGTAACTGGAACAGCCAATATCATTATGGGCGCTGTTCTTGCTGAAGGAAAAACAGACTTTTACAATGCTGCATGCGAACCTTATATTCAACAGCTTTGTAAAATGCTTAATTCAATGGGAGCTAAAATAACAGGTGTTGGCTCAAACTTTCTTCACATTGAAGGAGTTAAACAATTGAAAGGATGCTATCATAGAGTTCTACCAGACATGATTGAAATTGGAAGTTTTATTGGCCTTGCAGCCATGACTCAATCTGAAATAACAATTAAAGATGTCAGTTATGACAACCTTGGAATTATCCCAAATGTTTTTAAAAGAATGGGGATTAAATTGGAAAGAAGAGGTGATGATATTTTTGTTCCGGCTCAAGAAAATTATGAAATAGATACATTTATAGATGGATCTATTCTAACTATATATGATGCCCCATGGCCTGGTTTTACTCCAGATTTACTTTCTATTATTTTGGTAGTTGCAACCCAAGCAAAAGGATCTGTATTGATTCATCAGAAAATGTTTGAATCTAGATTGTTTTTTACGGATAAATTAATTGATATGGGTGCTCAAATAATTTTGTGTGATCCTCACAGAGCAACAGTTATTGGATTAAATAGAGAATCTTCACTTAGAGGTATTAGTATGACTTCACCAGATATCAGAGCTGGAGTTTCGCTATTAATTGCGGCATTATCTGCAGAAGGAAAAAGCACAATTCATAACATTGAACAAATAGATAGAGGATATCAAGATATTGAATATAGATTAAACAATATTGGAGCAGATATTAGAAGAATCAACTAATTATTTAATTTTTTATACAAACCAAAAGTAACTCCAAAAGCTCTAGAGTAATGTCTGTATGCTGCTGTTTTCTGATATGAGTTGCTTAATTGATATCTGTATTCTGGACCAATAAAAAATCCAAATTCCTCAGACAACCTATAGCTTAAATATAAATAAGTATTTATATTGAATATTGCAGAATTAAAGCCAACATCTGTTTGTATAAGGTTGGTTTCTGAACTACCTCCTGTTGTCTCCCATTTTTGATCTTGTTTGTAATTTATAAACAGTGAAGGAATAATTCCAGCGCCCAATTTGAGGCCAATTCTTTTACTAAAATCAAAATAATAATGGATTCTGATTGGCATAGAAAAATAACTATATTTCGTTTTGTAAGAGAAAGATGTATCTATATCAGAAAATGAATATTGCTCTCCGTTTTGCATAAATGAAACAGCACCATCCCAACCTAAACCCTTGAAAATATGACCATTGACTCCTAATGTGTATGAATTTGTAAACAAAGGTGTTTCGTTAACACGTTCATTTAATGGTATAAGTAAAAAAGCTTCATTTGTTTTTAAATCACGAAATGTGCTTGATGTATTCATTGAAATATAAAAATTCGAATGGATAGGATTAAAAGATTTTTTATTATCCATATTCCAATTAGATCGAGATGGCGTTTTTTTTTCATCATCTTCAGTTATTGTAATCTGTGAAAATGAAATGCTAAATATGAAAAGAAACGTAATCGTAGTTATAAGATTCATTATTATTTATTTTTTTTGTCTTTTTTATCCCCCTCTTTTTTTTCGACTATTTTTTGACCATATTCATCATATTTAGTCTCACAAATTAATTTTCCTTTTTTATAAATAGCTTGACGTTTGACAATACCATTTTCATATTTTTCTTCAAATTCACCTTCCTCTTTATTATTTAAATATTTTTCATAAGATTTGATTTCTCCTGATATAAAAAATGATTTAAATTCTCCTTGTTTTTTCCCATAACTCCACGACTCTTCAAGCATTATATTTCCATTGTCATAATACTTGTACTTTTTACCATGATACTTTCCTTTGTTATAGTTAATTTCAAGAAGCAATTTGTCATTATAGCTATACCTAGAATACTTACCATGAAGATTTCCATTTAGGTAATGAGATTCAATATTTAATATTAAATTAGGAAAAAAGCTTCTTTGTTTTCCATGTAAAACATTATTTCGATAATTCTCTAAACTTAAGGTATCACCATCTTTATTAAACAAAACTTGTTCACCATTCATAACCCCCTTATTGTAATTTTGTTTTAATCTTACAATTTTAGTGGAATCAAAATATTCTAAATACTTACCATGCTTGATGCCCATAATCTCATAACCTTTTTCTTTTGGACATCCTGATTTATAATTAACAATGTATGGACCATTTTTTTTACCTGATTGTAATTCCATTTGAAACCATAGTTTATCATTGAAAAAGCATCCTTGGCATTTCCCTGTGAATGGCTGCATTGATGATCTATATAAAATAATGCCAGTTCCTGGTTCGCTCATTAACTTTTCATTGAAATCTGTATATTGAGAAGAACGAAGGCATTCTGAAAAAATATAGCCTCTTGCATCAACTGAATCTTCATAACATTTTTTTTGAGCAAATAAATTACTGCTAAATATGAAAAAACCTAAAATCAATACTATTTTATTCATTATTTTCTATTTATTGTTTATTAATGCCTCTCTCATTTGTTCAGGAATCAGTATTGATTTTGATTGAACAGAATCAAAAGCAACCATAACTGACTTCCCTTTGGTAACAATCTTGTTGTCAACTTTAATCTCATAACTAAGCGTAAAGCTTTTGTTACCAATACTTTCAAGATTTATATAAATTAATGGATTTTGGTGCAATATTATCGGATAAATATAATCAATTTCATTTCTCACTAGTATAATTCCATAACGATTCCAATCCCATTTCAAACCAAGTATCTTGGCAAAATAGTGAACTCTTGCCATTTCAAAATAACTTAAGTAAACACTATTGTTCACATGACCCATTAGATCTAAATCAGAAAATCTTACTTGGATTTTTGTTGCTTCTATCATATCAGTCTAACATCTCAAATTCAGAATTGTTACTAATAAACTCTGGAACAATTTTTTTCATCTTTTTAACCAATTGAATGTTTTTTTGATCTTCAAACATTTGGATCAACTCAGAAATTTCATTTAATTGAGACAAATCTTGTGTTCTTGTCTTTGCAATTAATATTTGAGGATGGTGAGTTTTTACTGTATTCTCTTCCTTAGCGAGAACTTCTTCATATAATTTTTCTCCTGGCCTAAGACCAATTACTTTTAACTCAATGTCTTTACCCAATTCCAAACCACTCAAACGAATCATCTTTTTGGCAAGATCAATTATTTTTACAGATTTCCCCATATCAAAAACAAAAATCTCTCCCCCCTGCCCCATAGATCCTGCCTCAAGAACCAATTGACATGCTTCAGGAATGGTCATGAAAAAACGGGTAACTCTCTCATCTGTTACAGTTACTGGTCCACCTTGCTGGATTTGCCTTTGAAATAATGGAATGACTGAACCATTTGAGCCTAATACATTCCCAAATCTTGTAGTTACAAATTTGGTTTTTCCTTTGTTGTTTTGAATTTGCGAGTATATTTCAGCAATTCTTTTAGAAGCTCCCATCACATTTGTAGGATTAACTGCTTTGTCAGTGGAAATCATTATGAATTTTTTCGCTTCATACTCCATGGCTAAATCAACCAAGTTTTTACTACCTCTCACATTTGTTAAAATTGCTTCAGATGGGTTGTTTTCCATCAATGGAACATGCTTATACGCAGCCGCATGAAAAACAAACTGAGGCTTGAAATAATCAAAGGTTCTTTTTAATCTTTCATAATTCCTAATATCACCAATAACAAATTCAAAATTTACATCTGAGAAATTAGTAAGTAATTCCTGTTGTAAGTCATATAATGGTGATTCAGACTGATCTAAAAGAATTATTTTTTTGGGTGAATAGTTTGCTATTTGTCTAACCAATCCGCTACCAATAGAACCCGCTGCTCCTGTAACCAATATGACTTGGTCATTAAGATCATTAGAGATTTGTTCTTGATTTAGACTAATTGGCTTTCTTCCAAGTAAATCTTCAATACGCACTTCAGAAAGTTGCTTTGAAGAAAACTCTCCATTGATCCAACTTTTTGGTCTCGGAACCTTTTTAATTGAAATATTTAAATTCAAACAGGTTTCAACCAATTTATTTACCAAATCAATATTTGGATTTTGAACTGCTAAAATTATGTTATCTACACCAACATTTTTATGAAGATACTCAAGTTTATCAGAAGCATATATTCTAACCCCCTCAAGCCTATTGCCTTCTAATTTGTTATTCTCATCTAAGAAACCTATAATTTTTTGACTAATCAACACATCTTTTTCAATGGTTCTTTTTGTTAACAAACCAGAAACTCCGGCCCCATATATTAACACATTCTTCTTCTTTTCTTTTGATTTTGTAGCCTCTAGGTAAATTAATTTTACAATAAACCTACTTCCAACTGTAAATGCAAAACTCGCAAGAAACTCCATAATTAATACGGACATTGGAAATAAAAAGAAACCATCTAAGTAATAAAACCTAAACAATCCTGCACAGAAATAAATAACTGAACATGTAAATACTGCCTTAAAAATTCTACTTAAGTCTTCAGTGGAAGTAAAACGAACTAGTCCTTTATGAATTCCAAATAAATAAAAGACAAGGATCTTAATAAGAAAATAAAAAACAATGGATTTAGATAATAAGCCCCACTCTCTTTGAAACAATTCCTCATTTGCCTTTAAATCAAATCGCATCAAATAGGCAAATAATAATGCAAGTGTATTTAATACAAAATCAATTACTATTATTATCCATCTAGGAGTACCATTATTAATTTGAATCATACACAAATTTATGCATACTAATCAAAAGAATAGAAATAATTACAAATCTTTAAGAATATAATTGTTAATCTCTGACCAAATGAACAAAACCATGCTTAGAAACCTCATTACCACCATCAGTAATGGCATCGATTTTATAGAAGTAAACTCCATCTTGAACGGCATTGCCATTCTCATTGGTTCCATCCCAAGTAAAAGAAGGTTCATTAAATGTTCTAATTACATTACCCCATCTGTTTGTGATGATACAGTTTAAAGAACTTATTCCAGATTCAAACAATAATTGAAAATTATCGTTTGATCCATCAGCATTTGGAGTAAATACATTAGGTACTTTTAAATCACATAAATAAAAATCAACAAAAGCAGAATCTGAAAAGTCACCACAAATATTAGATGCAGTAACTACGTATAGTCCTGGTTGATCAACGTTTAAAACAGCTCCAGTTGACCCAGTGTTCCAAATATAACTGGTGTTTTGAGAAGACTCTAAAGCTGGCATTGCATATGTTTGACCAATACAAACCGAAGTGTCGTTGACATCAGTATATGGGTCAGAAACAAAGGCCAATAAGAACGAACCTCTAAAATTACATAAGGTATCAGAAAAACCTATGGTATAAATTCCTGGACTCGTAGCAGTAATGGTTGGATTTGGAGATGAATTCGAATTAAATGAGATATTAGGAGAGTCTGAACTCCAGTCAGAGCCAGTTTCTGTTACCACACCATTGATTTGAAAAGAAAGATTACAAACGTTGGTGTCAGGTAATAAAGCATATGGAGGTGGCACACTATCAACAACACTACCATTTATATTTTGACATCCAACTGCATCAGTTACAATAACATAATAAAGACCCGAATTTAAACCTGTGAAATCACCTGTGTTGTTAGACGTAGAAAAATTAACAGAATCATTAATTTCAATTGTATATGGTGTGATTCCTGAGCTTACATACGTAATTAACTGACCATCCATAAATCCACAATTTTCATCATAAGTAACAATGCTATCAATAATAGGACCTGTAGAAGGATCAATTATTACAATAGAAGTATCACTACACAATAATGAATCGGTTACAATAACCATATAGGTTCCTGGAATAAGATTAGAAAAGTTAGAAATGCTATCTGTTACAACGTTTGTTGGAGCTGAAGCATCTATTAAACTATAAACATAAGAAGGTGAACCTCCAATACTTTGATAATCAATCAAACCATTATCTAGACCACAACTGGTATGGGTACTATTTAGATTAACGATTTTTAATGAGTCAACTCCAGTAAGAATAACCATTCCTGTATCAGAACAAAAGTTTTGATCCAACAATATTATATTATAAACATTTGTATCCAATTGAGTAAAATTTTGACTTGCTTGAAAAGTTGCACCAGAATCAATACTAAATTCATATGTTGGAGTACCACCAGATGCTGAAATATCTATTATTCCATTGATTCCACCACAGAATGGATCAAGGGTTATAATCGTGTCAATTTGTGGAAAAGATACAATTACATGAAGAGAAGAATAACATGTATCAATGCTATCAGTCATCATTACAAAATAAGTTGAATCTCCAGTAGGATAAACTGCATTTGGGTTGTTACCAGTGTAATTACCCATTCCATAAGAATAATTGTCATGAAGCCATGTAATGTTAAAACTTGGAGCAGATTGTGTAATTTGAATGTTATCTAATCCCCAATGATCGTAACCAGCACTTGTAGCCGAAGCTTGATTCCATCTAAATCTTGTAGCAGTAGTTTGAGCAGCAGCAGGAATTTGTTCACAAAACTGATTCCATTGAGTTAAATATGATGTAGCCGCACCATTATTTGTGGGTGCCCAATAATTTATATTTTGCCATGTTGCTCCACCATTAATTGAATAATCTAAATAAACTCCTTCATTTGTTTGATCAGGACCTTCACAAGGAGATGGTTGAGATTGAATAGCATAACGCATTTCAAAACACACATCTCCACCATTAGAAACATCTAAGTCTACTGTTTCCATAATTCTTGGAGATGGAGATTGCCCCCCCATCCACATAAAATCAGTTCCATCTAGAGAAGGAACACCACATGTATTATTAGCAATTGTAACTGTTTGAGAAAAGTTCCAACCAATAGGTTGACCAGAGTTGAAATCTTCCTGAAAGGCAACAGAGCCAAAACCAGAACCAGCAACAGAAAGAATAGCACTGTCATTACAAGCAACAATAATTGTGTCTTGTGTAGCAGTTACTGTATTTGTTGAGGTACCGAAACTTCCTAAAGTACATTGACTCTTGAAAGAAATTGAAATCGATGTAAAAAGAAATAATAATAATACTGTTTTAAAGAAACGCATATAGCAGAGTTTAAGAGTTTATAATTTTATAAATGAGTTACATTAAGCTGGTAGTTGGTAAGCTTGACAGGAGACAAATGCTCAGGCATGTGATGGTAAAGTTTTAATTTTTGATTGTTTTCATAACAATTGCCTTTTAATACTTCACCCGGTGCTAAAGAAAAAGTAAATAAATATTCATCAGAGTTGCAAGTACGGCAAACACCATCATAAAATAAATCCTGTTGAATTCTGAAATTTCTTGTTTGCTGTGTCTTATTTGTAATTTTTAAAATAACATAAGAATTATCAATTCCTTGCGTTTTATTATCGCACTCAGTCAATGTCCCTTCAATTGATATCATTTGATCCTCAAAAATAACAGATGATTGTGACTCAGTAATTATAACATTATCTTGTTGAGCAGATAAAGAAAAGCTAAAGAATAAAACAAATAAAAAAGCTGATATAATGTTTTTAGTAAAATTTGAATTCATAATTGATGATTTTAAAATTTATTTAGTTTTCACATATTGATGACGCAAGTTAAAATAGATTGGTTGCATCAAATTAATTTTCTTCTACAATATACTATAAAAAGCTAAATATTTACTAGAATTTATGTAACAAAAAAGAACTCGTATTTTATATATTAAAATATGAAAACAAAAAATCACATCTTTTTGACTGAATTTTAAATAAATAACCAAATATATGAATCAAGTTTAGAGTTAAATTAATTAACTTGGTTGAAATCTATAATTTATGAAATTCCTTTTTCTATTCATGCTAATTTCAAGTCTTGCTTATGGACAATTAAATGATTACTCAGGAGAATGGAAGGATATAGGAAATAACTACGAAAACACATTAATTTTAGAAAAAATAAATTCAAAAAAAGATACCTACAGGTTTAAATTTTTTGCTTGGAGAATATCCTATGATCGATTTACAGAAGAAGAGGTAAAGTTTGGTGGACAAATGAAGGATGAAATATTCACCATACAAATTGAAAATAGCAAGGCAAGTTATGATGATGACGTTAGAATTTTTAAAGATGAAGAGTTTAGCATTTATAATGAAAACGAAGAAAGGTGCAAGGTTTACTTTTTTTTTAATGACAATACTATTGTTGTTGAGCTTGAAGACTGCACTGGGATTTACAGTGGTTATGGCGTTTCTTTTGCAGGTATTTATAAAAAAACAAAAAATTGAAATTTGTTCAAGACATATCTTATTTTCTCACTTGGTTTAAAATCTAGAAATATGAAATTACTTTTTGTTACAATATTTACTTTTTTTTCCTTGATCACCTTTGCACAAAAAGAAAATAATTCAATAAAATTTCTTCAAAAACTAAAAGTAGGATACATTTCATATGATGAAAACCCATTCATCTATTTCAAAGAACTTTACAATGATTATGGGATTTTAATTACTGACAATAAGTATGATGATATTGATGTTACATATTATGAAGTTTTTTATAAAAAAGAAAAATATATATACCAAACTTCTGATATAAATTTGCTCAAAAAGAAATTAAGTAAACTACCTAAAGGAACTATTTTAGATTGGTATGACACATGTACAATGAGTCGATTCAATAATTTATCAAAAGAAAAAGAACAATCATTTATAAATCTTTGTAAAGATCTTAACATTAAACTATTCCCTCCTTTTGAACCCGAAGGAGGCGGAAATAGAAATATGATTTGTACTTGTAAAAAGATTAAAGAAAGGAAGTTAAAGGAAAAGAAAAATTAGATTATTTATTTTCTTGGTTTAAAATTAGAATTATGAAGAAATTACCTATTCATGCATTAAAAATATTTTCAATATTTATAGTCGTAAGTATAGCCGTAGTTTATGTTGGTGAACCTGACTTAAGAACTGATTATAAAGCTTTATTAATTAAAGGATTAGAGTTCTCTACAATATACACAATTGTATTTTCTTTTCTTAAATGGAGAGAAATAAAGAAAAAAGAGTCAAATCAA
>MDSW01013721.1_pt1 | contig 10046 bp, 4 predicted proteins | sample 811171 | NCBI WGS metagenome assembly MDSW01 (sample SAMN05326641, study PRJNA326480) | marine metagenome | isolation source: seawater | place: Atlantic Ocean: North West | collected 2012
CACCGCACGAGTCGCCCTTGAACAAGTGCCCGTTGATCTGTGGCGAGACGCCGCCTTGAGTGAAGAACATCCCCATGCAGCGATCGAGATGCTGCTCGGGCTGTCCCGGATGGATACCGCACAGGCCCCCGATCAACGAGAAGACAGTGGCTCCGACCGGATCATCTTGCGAGCCATCGAGATCGATCAACAGAGCGAGCATTCGGAGATCTCACGCCTCGCAGCCCGGGTCATCGCATTGGCCCTGGTTCGACAGGGGACTCCGGACAATCCGACTGTCGAAGCGATTCAAACCTGGCAGCAGCGCATCCCCAGAGACGATGTGCCGGCCAGACGGCTGATGGACCACATCCTGGTGAACCTCCAGTCTCCGGACTTGCCAGCTCGACTGGTAGAGGACATGGAAGAAGCCGGCACTCAGGAAGCGGCCCTTCATGCCGCCCTGTTGCTTCGACTGGTCGAACAGGACTGGACAGATGATCTTCGCCGACGCTACATCCTGTGGCTGAGGGCCCACCAGAATCTCGCTGGTGGTCGAAGCATCAACGGATTTGTCCGTGCCATCGAATCGGATGCACTGGCACGATGGGATCCGCAGACGAAGGATGGCCTCCTGGCGGATCTGGAAGCAGTCGAGTCAATTCGTGCTGGTCATGCGAGTCGTCCCCGGATCAACAACTGGACCATGGACAACGTGACACCACATCTCGGCGATCTGTCTTCAAATCGAAACTTCGTACAGGGCCGTCTTCTCTATCGGGAGGCTCGATGTCTCGAGTGCCATCGATTCCATGGATCAGGAGGCAGTACCGGACCGGATCTCACCGGGATTGGAGCTCGCTTCACGGATCATGATCTCCTGGAGTCCATTCTTCAGCCTTCAAAGGTCATCTCGGATCAGTACCGTTCCACGATGGTCATACGAACCGATGACACCATCGATACCGGAAGACTTCTTGAGGACACCGACACCCGGGTCGTCCTCAACATCGACCCCTACGGGTATGAAACACTCAGTATTCCCAGATCAGAGATCGCCGAGATCCTGCCATCTCCGGTCTCCCCGATGCCAACCGGACATGTCAACAGCCTGAGCCTCGAGGAACTGCTCGACCTGATGGCCTATTTGAATACGGCTGGAGACCCATCAGCCACTCCATTTCGTCCAACACCGCTCCCAAAGAATTGAGAGATTGGTCCAATATCTCTTCAAATGAATATTCATGCTTGATTGCCACCGCACCGAGGAGCTACTCTTAAGGGCTGCGTCGGAAAGAAGCATTTCTGCGACGAAGGCCTCGGCCATGACGTCCGGAACCGCTCCTTGAGGGGGGAATCGAGTCTCTAATCAAGATTCGAACAACGAAACGGGAGGCCTTCGACGGCCTCCCGCCGTTGTTTTTGTCGTGCTTTGATCTTCACTGAAACATTCATCCTTCGCGTTTGAAATTGAAATGAATCCCGTGTTCTCATTTGGCCGGATACTCCTTTGGACTGTAGATTTGAACATGCGTGACCCCTTCTCTCGATCACGCATCCACCCCCGTCCGGAGATGTTCATTCATGCATCTGTTTTCCATGACCCTCGCGGGTTCAGCGGTGTGCTTGTTGTCAATTCCTCCTGCAGTCATGGCTGCAACTGAAACAGAACCCCTTGGCGCAGGGTCCTTCTACGTCTCGCTTCCTGATGGGGCCATCGGACCATCCGACACCAATGGCCAGTCGGTTGCCCCTCGGATCACAGATGACTTCACAGGTCCGGTACCCACCAATACCTGGTGGTCTTCATTGGTATGGACTCGATATCCGGGTAAGACCTTCGGGGAAGCCATGCACCCCCACCCGCTCTCAGTCAAGGCCAGCTCGGATGGCCTGGAGATCGGGCAGGTCAACGCGGCCACTCCGACCGGCGCAGGTTATGGCTATCACTTTACGGACTCAACGCATGCCTTGACGATCGGCGTTGAAGGCCTTCAGTCCTCGGATGTTCGAATCGCCGATGCCAGTGACTGGACCCTCACCGCTCGTTGGGATGATGGCCAGCGAACCATGGATGCGACCTTCGGCCGTGGGCTGCCTGCCGTCGTCGCCGAGATCATCGGCGGCACACCAAGCATCACCATCAATCCCGGTTCAGGAGGCGCCTCGAACATCGACAACCAGGGTGCCCATGTCATTCTTCAGTGCGCAGATTCCACCTGGGGGCTCTTCGCACCGGAGGGAACAACCTGGACACAACAAGGCAATCTGTTTCTGGCACCCGGCGCCCAGAAGATCGCAGCCGCTGTTCTTCCTGACTCGAACCCTGTCACGATTCAACGGTTCGTTGATCGTGCCTTGACCGTCGTGCGTGAAACAAGCGTCTCCTGGGAGTGGAACCCGGCAGATCGCACCATCGAGACAACCTACGACTTCACGACCGATACCCAGGAGGCCCCTCTGATCTGCCTCTATGGTCATCATGTCGAACACAGCAATCAGGATGATCAGGACTGGGGCCAGTACATCACGGCACGTGGCCCCATGAGCCTGCGATCAGCCTCGAGTTTCACGGTCAACCTGCCCTGCCCCGCCATTCTGCCATTGCTGCCCGATGTGGGATCGATCGATCCAACCCGCCTGGAATCTCTTCTGGAGAGCGTGGTTGATGATGACAACTTCCCTTCCGATACCTACTGGTTCGGCAAAGCTGTTGGACGACACGGCCAACTGGCCCTGATCGCCGATCAACTCGGAGATCTCGAGGCGCGTGATCAGTTGATCCAGACCATGAAGGATCAACTTGAGAAATGGCTCTCGGTGGACTCCAGTGGCGACCTGAATTCTGCAGATCGGCTGCAAGCCGAGTCGTTCGATGACTCCAATGGTGTCACGATCGAGGAGATCGATGGCGCCGATGAACAAGCTGTCACCGGTTTCAATGGCGGAGATTGGATCAAGCTCAGCAACATCAACTTCTCAAGCCAGTTGCCGAATCGTGCTCTGATTCGAATCGCCTCGGGAACAAGTGGTAGTGCGATGGTGTCCTTGCGACTGGACAGCCTGAATGGCCCGATCATCTCCCAGGCGGGCATCGGCAATACCGGAGGCTGGACGTCATGGACCGAGATCGCCCTGGGCATCTCGATTGATGATATCGGTCAGATCGAAGGTGTTCGCGACATCTATGTCACGTGCGAGACCCCCTATACGGAAGACATCTTCTCCCTGGACTGGTTCACCTTCGATTATGGAGGTGGTGGCAGTTCGGCCAGCTACTTCGCCTACGACCCGACATGGTCGACGCTGATCGGCTACCCCGCCTCCTATGGTGCGGACAGTGAACTCAACGATCATCACTTCCACTATGGCTACTACATCATGGCGGCTTCGATCATCGCACGGTTCGATCCGGAATGGGCTCAGGCGGACAACTGGGGCGGCATGATCGAACTGTTGATCAAGGATGCGGCCAACTGGGATCGCACGGATGATCGCTTCTGTTTTCTGCGTCACATGGAGCCCTATGTCGGTTACTCCTATGCATCGGGACACGCCGGCTTTGCTGCAGGCAACAATCAGGAGTCATCCTCGGAAGGCTTGAACTTCGCCAGTGCCTGCGTCTCCTGGGGTGCGCATACCAACAACGATGAGATTCTGGAACTGGGTCTCTTCCTGTTGGCGGCGGAATCTCTGGCTGTCGAACGCTACTGGTTCGATGTCGATGAGACGATCTTCCCCGATGAGATGCCGCATCCCGTTGCCGGCATCGTCTGGGACAGCGGCGCCGACTACGCCACCTGGTGGACCGGAAACCCGGAAGAGATTCATGGGATCAATGTACTCCCCGTGACAGGTGGCTCGCTGTACCTTGGCCAGCGACCGGATTCCATCACACGCTGCTGGAATCATCTGCTGGAAGAAAATGGTGGCGAGCCCACCGTCTGGCAGGACATTCTCTGGTCCTACCTTGGCCTGGCGGATGCCGACGCAGCCTTGCAGCGGTTGGATGCGACTCCGAACTACTGGCCTGAAGCCGGTGATTCCAAGGCGAGAACCTATCACTGGCTTGCCGCACTCACTGGACTGGGTCAACTGAAACCGCAGATTACCGGTGATACGCCGTTCTCGGCGGTGTTCAGCAAGGACCAGATCACGACGTATGTGGCGCACAATCCGGGTACCAAACGACTGGAAGTCACCTTCAGTGACGGCCAGAGGATCTGTGTTCCTGCCGGCGAAACGTACTGGGCCCATACCAATCAGGACGGCGAGTGTCCGGCCACTGCGGACGTCAATGGTGATGGGGTCGTGAACGTCAACGACTTGTTGATCGTTCTGGGCGACTGGGGTCCATGTATTGGCTGCCAATCGGATCTTGATGGCGATGGAATCGTAGCCGTCAATGATGTACTGGCTTTGCTTGCGGCCTGGACACCATAGTTCCACGATATGGATTGCATGAACATCAACCACACCCCGGCCAAGCGGCCGGGGTGTTTTCAAACGGCCCGGGTCCCTTGTGGCGAGCGCTGATGACCTCTGCCGATACATGGACAACGACACTGGATGACTGCCGCATGAGTTCCTTCAAGTTCTTCTGGACAACCCACAAGTGGACCGGCATCGTGATCGCAATTCTGCTGATCATGTCCTCGGTCACGGGCTTCCTGCTGCTGATCAAGAAGGATTTCGACTGGATCCAGCCCCCTACTGCGACCGCCACCGATGGAACCATCGATCAGTTCGTTCCGATCCAGGACATCGTGGCCGTGATCATCGCCCAGAATCACCCGGACTTCCAGACGCCGGAAGACATCGATCGAATCGACACCCGGCCCGACAAGCGCCTTCACAAGGTGCGATCACGTCATCACTACACGGAGTATCAGGTCGATGCGATTACGGCCACGATTCTCAGTGGCCCGGATCGCCGCATGAGTGATCTGCTGGAATCCATCCATGACGGCTCGTTCTTCGCCGACTGGTTCCATGACTGGATCATGCCCATCGTGCCCATCGCGATCGTCCTCCTGGTGTTCAGCGGCTTCTGGCTGTGGCTGCAGCCCAAGATCCGGCGGGCCAGGCGACGCCGAAAACAGCAATCGGCCACCTGACCGGGCACCCGGCATTCTCCATATGGACGGCATCTCAAGCAGCCTTATTGGCCAGTCGTGTTTTCGAGCGGGAGACGCTAGAATGATCCGCTTGCCCGGGGCGTAGCTCAGCTTGGTAGAGCGCCTGCTTTGGGAGCAGGAGGTCGCACGTTCGAATCGTGTCGCCCCGATTGGGCCTGATCGGGGAGATGTCATGGACATCTCCCCGATCTTGTTTTTGAGTCCTGGGATCACCGCAGCGAAAAAACCGGCCAAGGCGGATCTGTTCAGCAGCCTCCCGGGACGCCTCAAGGGGGTATCAGACCTGGCTATCTGTTCCAGGATGCCAGCAGAGACAGAAGATCGATTGCGTCGACTCGACAATCCCCATTGAGATCACCAAGGCATGGAAGCGTGTCACACTCCGGACCACACTGTCCCCACCGTTCAAGCAGGGTGATGAGATCGGAGGCATCGACCAGACCGTCACGTGAACCGGAACCGGCTCGTGAGCTGATGTCCGCATCGCCCATGGAGGATCGCCCAGCGATGCCCCCTGCCCCGACAACGTCTGCAGTGAGTTCTGCATAGACATGCCCCTCGAAGCTCTCGAGGCTGTCAGGAGCACCGGAGATGATCATGGAGTCCATCGCAACGGCGGTACCGAAGGCATCACCTGCAGACTGGTTGCAGGCCCAGAATGTCCTCGAGTCAACCCAACGCCCGGACGCTTCATCCAGGGTGTAGAGCATGGTGAGTCCGGCCCCTTCGTAGCCATTCCAGTGGGCACCCGGACAGCCCACGAGTGCGTACAAGGCGTCATCGACGACTCCCATGCTCACGGATTCAGCACAGTTGTTCTCTTCCGGTTCGATCTGGAGCATGGACAGCGGTGGGAAGCCGGCTCGGCTCCACCTGCGTGAGGTGGCGTCGTATTCCCAGACGATGAAGATGCCGCGGCCCACACCATCCTGGGACTCGTCACGCCGCAGTGCACCTGCAATGAGATAGGGAGTCCCGGTGGCCTGATCGAAATACAGCTTCACGGAACGCCCCAGATCACTCGTGAACTCAGGACGCTCACTCGTGATGTAATCGGTTCTGAGGCTGATGCCGGTGGCATCATTTCCAATCAGCGTCGGTGTCACGATGCAGATCCTTCCAGCATCCTCCCACTCCCCTGAATCATGGCCTGGAATGCCGACCGCTGCGATCCACGGAAGGCCCGGAAGCTCCGGACTGCAGATGCTCACGGCGGTTCCGATGGATGCCCTGTCCGCGTATTCGACGCCACGCATGTCAATCGATGTGAACTGGATATCCGATTCGAGTTCCGCATCCCGATCGAACTTGAAGAAGTAGGCAGCCCCGGAATCCGGACCGTAGGTATCCGCACCCGGTGCACCCACCACCATGCGGACTTCAGAACCTGAGAGGGACGCCTCGACGGCGTGACCGAAATAGTCCTCGCGATCGGGTATCGGATTGGCAATCACCAACGGCACGGCAGGATCACTGCTGTTCTGGTTCTGCACATCCTGTGTTGAATACACGTAGACGATGCCTGAATTCAACTTGGGTGGACCCGACAGGTAGTAATCGTGATGTGATGCACCAACGGCCGCGATACCGGCCGTCATGACGCCGTCCACACTGACGGAGCAGCCGAATTTGTCCTGATACCGCCCCTGACCGAGACCTGTTGACGGCGGAACAACAACCCGTGCCTGAAGCGATTCGCTCGATTGCTGATACAGGTAGGCTCTGCCGACATCGGGTGTTCCATTGGAGAGGTGCTCCCCTGCAGCACCAATGAGTGCCAGTTCGCCACGCGTGCTGACCGAAAGTCCCCGCCTGCCGCCGGAATCGGTTTCACCGCCGAGCTCGAGTTCGGGGAGACAGACGCTTGGATCCTGTGCACAGGGGTCACCGACACACTCAGTGCCGACCCCGAGGAACTCACCGGAGGAGAACTGACAGACATCCGATGTCTCGATGCTGCAGACCCCGTCGATGCAGCAGGCACCGGTCACGGCACATGGAGATGGATTTTCACTGCAACTCGAACCTTCACCCTTGAATTCTCCACCCAGAACGAAGCACTGGGACACCGGACGGGTGACATCGATGCAGTTGTCCTCAGCAAAGCAGCAGGCACCGCTGATCTCGAAATCGCATGAGATGAACTGGCAGTTGACTTCCAGATACACGCCACCGAGATCCTCACATTGTGCGACTGAAAGCACCCCAAGGCACTCGTCACCGAGGCAGCATGAACCCGGCGAGGCCTGGCAGTCGAAATCAGCGTCACTGCAGCTTGTACCGATACCGGCGAATTCACCGCCCAGCGTGATCGTGCACGTCAGGATGTCGACGACTTCGACACACTCGGAGACCGGTGATCCCGGAGCCGCTGAAATGCAGCAGGCACCAGGGGAACCCGGCAGGTCGTCACAGATCACTGGACACAACGATCCTTGCCCAAGGAACTCGCCACCGGCATTCAGACAGGCGAAGGAGCTCGGGGCCTCGACGCAGCTCACACCGAAGCAGCAGGCACCTGAGAGCAGCACGCAGGTATCCAGTTCACACGTCGTTCCAGGACCCATGTAGAAGATGCTGGTTTCAAGACACTGCTCACCGGCGAATTCCTGGCCGACTTCCACGCAGTTGTCGAGAATGCAGCAGACTCCGGTGGTATCCGCACAGATACCGCCACCACACGTGACCCCCAATCCGAGATACGTACCGCCGGCATCGACACAGTCGTAGACGACCGAGACCTCGATGCAGTTCTGGCCGAGACAGCAGGCCCCGGCGGAATCGCCCTGCAGGGCGATGCAGGTCGATGTATTGCAGACATCACCATCACTGAGGAAGATCCCCCCGAGATCGGTGACACACTCCTCGAGTGAATCAACCTGAACACAGTTCAAGCCGACACAGCAGCTCAGGACCGATTCGCACGGGTCATCGTCGCACAGGGAATCGACACCCATGTAGATGCCGTTGAGAAAATCACAGTCTTCAATGCTGCCGACCTGATTGCATGACTGCCCGAGGCAACAGGCTCCCGGTGAGCCCTGGAAGCAGACGAAGTCGGAACAGATCGAACCAAGCCCCACGAAGAGACCTCCCAGGTCCACACAGTCCTGAACACTGGCGACTTGCGTGCACTCCGCACCAGTGCAACACGCACCCGGCGAGTTGTCATCGCACGTGATGGAATCACAGGTAGTGCCCACGCCGACGAAGATGCCTTCGATCTCCTGGCATTCGACAACACTGCTGACATTCGTGCAGTTGGAATTGAAACAACAGGCACCAGGTGTTCCTGGAAGATCGCAGACCAGATCGGCATCGGAGCAGCTCGTGCCGGATCCCATGTAGGTTCCACCAAGCGGGAAACAGAGCCCGGCGGCCTCCACTTCGATGCACTGACCGTTGAGGCAGCAGGCACCGGGCTCGTTCACATTGCCGTCGACGATGTGATCCTGTCGTTCTTCGATCGCGACGGACCGGGCTCTTGCCAACTGATCCGGCGAAAAATGATCCGTGCACCGCTGGGTGGTGTAGCTCATCAGATTCCTGATGGGTGGGTCGTAGGGCTGACCGGATCCACATGGATCCTGATCCGTACAGGTCAGATTGCACTGGCCGTCGACAGCGGTGTTCCCGTTGTTGCAGGTACGGCCGAAATCCGCCGGCGTATCGCAGACCTGATCACCGGCATCCTCGCAGTTGCTGCCATCCACACATTCCACACCGATCGCGGTCTCGAAGGTATGGAAGAGATTGAAATAGTGGCCGACTTCATGACTGAATGTGGCACGATCGCTGGCCGTTGCGGTGCAGTCATTTGCCATCATGATGCCCTGGTGCTGGCTGAAGGTGAAGGAGGACTCACCACAGAGACCTGCCAGCACGGGCACGAACCAGACGTTGATGGTGCCCTCGACCGGGTTGTACTGCCTCAATTCGTCACGTTGGGCGGAGGTGAACAGCTCGGCATACTTGTCATCATCGACATAGATGAAATCACCATCTCTGAAGAACGAAAGCCCTGCCGGAGCCATGTGAAGGTTGAGATCGCCAATCGCGGTATCGATCCGGTCCTCTGGAATGCCGCCACTGCCATCGCTGTAGCGGACGATATGGCACGTGATTCCGATGAACAGTGTCGGGAGATCGCGGGTGTCCAGAGTCTGGGACCAGGCGCCCTGGGCGACCTGACGCCGGGCATATTCGGCACCCTCTGGCGTCAGGATCGTTCCACAGCCCCCTTGGGTCGGATCCACCTGAGCGATGGCGGCCATCGGAAGGAGCCATGCGGAGATCAGGAGCAACAACAACCCACGCTTCACGTTCTGCATACCGTGCACTTCATCTTCACCGGGCCAGCGGATCCTGAGGAGAACCCATGGCGGCCCATGGCCTGTTGACTGTCCCACTTGGATATGGCCGGAGGCCGCATCTGGATGGGACGGGGGAATCCCTAAACGACGTTTTCTGATTCTACCCCATCAATTGGCTCAAATATCCGCCAGTGGGCAACATCCTGAAAGTTCCACAGGGCGGCAGAGGCAACCTCACGATGATCCGGGAGCCTCGCGTCCACAGCCGGCCAGTTCAGGCCGTGGCGAAGCGTTCTGGAGGGTACCCTGCACGCATGGACCGGGAACCGGCACGAATCTTGAGAATGACCTGTGCACCCGGTCTCAGCCCATGGCTGTCCCGGGAGGTCGAATCGCTCGGGTACACGATCGAGGCTTCGGATCACACCGGGGTTGAAATCAAGGGACGCCTGGTCGACGCCATGAGACTCAACCTGCGGTTGCGAACGGCCTTCCACATTCTCCAGCGATTCGGAGACCTCTATCCCAGCAATGCGGATGAGCTCTACGAAGGCGCCAGTGGGCTCCCGTGGGAACGTGTGATTCCAGCAGACGGCTACCTCTCGGTGGTCTCGAC
>MDSW01083641.1_pt1 | contig 10046 bp, 8 predicted proteins | sample 811171 | NCBI WGS metagenome assembly MDSW01 (sample SAMN05326641, study PRJNA326480) | marine metagenome | isolation source: seawater | place: Atlantic Ocean: North West | collected 2012
AATCTTTCCAAGAGCCTTTTGGAGTTAGCATTTCAATTGAAGGACTTATAAATTTTAAATTTATAAAAAGATTGAAAGAGAGTAACGTTAGCATTGCCCATTTTGTGGACTGGTGGGAAAATCAATCTTCAGATAAAGGTTTTCATATTGCGATGAATAAATTTTATCCTGATACTTCAACTGTAGGTTATCTTGGATTTGTACCAAGCCAATTAGAATTGCACTTACATCCCACAAAATATGAGTCATATCACAAGGTAATTCCAAACGAAATTGGGCTTATCGGAATGGGTTTTATTGATCAAATAAAGAAATATGGACCAATAGTTGATTTAAATGCTGTCCCAGCTTTTCGCTATAATCATTTGTGGGATAAAAAAAATGAAAAAAGGGAGTCAGGAGATTTCAAGATCCTATTGGGATTGCCAATAAGTCTAAGTGAATCTTTACATATTTTACATATGGTTAATTCCATAATAGACAAGTTGCATATTGAAGATTTATGTATTTGGGTCAAAGTACATCCATCAATAGAAAAATCAAAAATCATAGGTTTACTTTCAGATAGTTTATCATCAAAATTTCAGTTTATTGATTATGAAGCTCCAAAAGCTTTAAAGAGCAGTAATCTCATGATAAGTGCACTTTCAAGCTTATGTCTTGAATCATTAGCTGTCAATGTCCCTGTTTTAATTGTTAATAATATTAAAAAAATCACTCCCAATCCAATTCCAAAAAAAATTAAACAGGAAATATGGAGGATGTGTAATAACCAAGAAGATCTGTTGGATGGAATTCAATATTTTAACAAAATTGATTTAGAAGAAAAGAAGAGATTTTTAAAGATTAGTGAAGAAATACGTAAAAATTATTTTAAACCAGTTAACAAAAAGGATGCGAGAATTTTTCTAGGCCTAAAATAATTAAGTAAAACGAAATATACTTGTTTAAGGCTTGATATGCTCTTAATCATTAATTTATTTAGCAATTAAAAAAAGAAAAATTCTAACTTAAGTTTAAGAAGATGAAATCAATTTTAGATACCATAGAAAAAAAACACGATTTTAATATTTCAGCAGATGTAGCTGATTTAAACCTCAGAATTAAAAATAAACAAATTCAATTTGAGCATGCTAGATGTATTTGCGGTGGAGAAAATGATGTTTTAATAGCAAGAAAAGACTTTTTTGGGATTGATCAAGATTCAGTTTTATGTATGAATTGTGGTTTAGTTAGACTAAATCCAAGAATGACAGAAGATGAATATCGTAGATTTTATACATCAGAGGAATATAGAAGATGTTACTCTTACGGTGACTATAAAAAATCTCTTCAAAAAAAATACTCTTATAAAGAAGGTAATCACATTTATGATGAGGTTAGCAGAGCTATAGAAATTTCAAACTTTACAAACGTTCTTGAATTTGGGGCTGGAGGGGGATGGAATCTTATTCCATTCATCAAAGCTGGAGCAAAAGTTTTAGGTGTTGATTATGGACAGGAGATGGTTATGATGGGGAAAGAAAAAAATATTCCAATGATTCAAGGAGGTATTGAAAAAATCAGTGGCAAGTATGATGTGATAATTTTAAATCATGTTCTTGAGCATAGTTTAAATCCAATAAAAACATTAAAGACCCTTACTAATCATTTATCATCGGAAAGTATAATTTATTTAGGAGTGCCAAATATTTTGAATTTTTCTTTTGCGCAGTTACAAAATGCGCACACATATTCATTTACAATAGATACTTTGAAAGCTATTTGCGAGCATGCATATCTTGAACCAATTAAAATGGGTGCCGCTCAAAAAATCCATATTTTTGGTATTTTTAAAATTACTGATAAAAGCAAGGAGTATAATGTTGATTCAGGACAAATTGTATTGAATTCAATTTTAAAATTCAAAAGGAACCAAAAGATAAAAAGAATATTAAGATCTCTCCGTATAGAAAAAATAATTACAAGCATATACAGAAGGTTTTAATTATTACATAGGTTAAAAAGAAAATTTATATTGAATACAATTATATGGTGTCCAAAACACTATTTTGTCGAAAAAATGAGAAGTTCACAAAAAACTAACTTATTAGTGTGTAAGAATTGTTTGGTTCTTAATATAATCTCTATTGAAAATAAATAATTAGGAGAACTTATGGATGTTGTGATTCTTTGTGGTGGAAAAGGTACGCGTATCTCTGAAGAAACTGTAAATAAACCAAAACCAATGGTCAATATTGGAGATATGCCTATTCTTTGGCACATTATGAAAACATATAGTTATTATGGATGTAAGCGTTTTATTTTAGCATTGGGCTACAAACAGGAGATAATCAAGCAATTTTTTTATAATTATGCGCATACAAAAGGTGATTTTTCCTTAAAAATTAAGAGCGAAATTGATTTACAATATTTTAATAAAACAGATGAAGATGATTGGGAAATAATTTTTGTAAACACTGGACAAGATACTTTGAAAGGTGGAAGGATAAAAAGAATCGAAAAGTATCTTAAAAGTAAATCATTTCATTTGACTTATGGAGACGGCGTTGCAAATATCAACATCGATCTGCTATCAAGTTTTCATAAATCTCACAATTGTTTAGGTACAGTAACAGCTGTTCGACCTCCCTCAAGATTTGGTGAGCTGATATTAGATGGAGATAATGTTCTTGATCTTCAAGAAAAACCACAGATGGGGCAAGGTTATATAAATGGTGGATATTTTATTTTTAATAGAGAAATGTTAGATCTTCTTTCTACAGATGAATCTTGTGATTTTGAATTTGGCCCTCTTCAGGAGATTTCAAGAAATGGAAATTTAAAAGCTTTTACTCATGATGGTTTTTGGCAATGTATGGATAATGTACGAGAAAGAGACTATCTAAGTAAACTTATTGATGAAAAATCAGCGCCTTGGATGGTTTGGTAATTAAAAACATGTTCCAAGATACATATAAAAGTAAAAAGGTACTGATTACTGGTAACACAGGGTTTAAAGGTAGTTGGCTGTCTATATGGCTATCAAAACTAAATGCAGAGGTATATGGACTTTCACTTGATAAGCCCTCTAGCCCGAATATGTTTGATATTTTGGATCTTGAAAGTAAGATTGAACACTCTAGGGGTGATGTTAGAAATATAGATTCTCTTGGTAGATTAATTCAAAAAATAAAACCTGATTTTATATTTCATCTTGCTGCACAAGCATTAGTTTCAAAATCATATACTGATCCAACAGAGACTATCAGCACAAATGTAATAGGGACTATGAACCTACTTGAGGCATTGAGAAAAACTAAACATAGTTGTAATTGTATTATAATCACGAGTGATAAATGTTACGATAATGTAGAATGGGCTTGGGGATATAAAGAAACAGATACCCTTGGAGGGAAAGATATATATAGCGGTTCAAAAGGGGCAGCTGAGCTTATATTTAAATCCTATCATTATTCATTTTTTAATGGTGACAAGAATATTGTAAATATTGCTTCAGCAAGAGCAGGGAATGTTATTGGAGGTGGTGATTGGGCACAAGATAGAATAATTCCGGATTGTGTGCGATCTTGGAGTAGGGGTGAAGCTGTAAATATCCGCAGTCCCAAAGCAACAAGGCCATGGCAGCATGTTCTTGAGCCTCTTAGTGGTTATCTGCTTTTAGGGATGGAGTTATCGAAAAATAAAAATTTAAATGGTGAAAGTTTCAATTTTGGTCCAATTTCTCATCAAAATCATAGCGTAGAAGACATTTTAAAAGAGTTTTCAAAGCATTGGGAATTTTCAAGTTATGATGATGCTTATATAATTATTGATGATTTAAAGTTTCATGAGGCGGGACTATTAAAACTTAATTGTGATAAAGCATTGTCCCAACTTAAATGGCTTCCTACTTTAGATTATAAAGAAATAATTGAATTCACTTCCTCTTGGTATTATAAGTTTTATAATGAAAAAGTCGATATGTTTGACTTTACTATAAACCAGATCAGGAAATATGAAAAAATTGCTGAAAAAAAAGATTTAAAGTGGATAAAATAGGAATAAACGGAATTAGTCTCACCTCTTTGAAAATAATCACCAATGATCAGGGATCTATTTTCCATGGACTAAAGAAGTCTGAATCTGATTTTTCAGGATTTGGTGAGGCTTATTTTTCTACAGTAGGCAAAAATATCATCAAAGGTTGGAATAGGCATAAGGATATGATTATCAACCTAATAGTATGCGTAGGAGAAGTTAAATTCGTAATCTATGATGATAGAAATAATAGTCGGTCTAAAGGCAATTTATTTACTTGTACATTATCTTCAGATAATTACATGAGACTGAAAGTAAATAATGGGCTTTGGGTGGCATTTAAGGGGATAAGCAAAAATAATACGATACTAAATATTGGTAGCCTTGAACATCACCCTGAAGAATTAGAAAAACTTCCGATTCATAGCTTTCAATATAATTGGTAGATAAAAAACAAAAGATACTTATAACAGGAGCATCTGGATATTTAGGTGCCCATTTATCACAAGCATTAGCAAGATCAGGATATAGAATTACTGCGTTTTGTAGATCTATGCCAAATTCTGAACCTTGGAAAAATTTAATGGACAATATTGTCATCGGTGACATCAGAGATGCTGATTTATTTTCCAGTTCATCAATGGAAAAATTTGATATAATCCTGCACCTTGTATCATTAGATCATCATAGTTCAAATGCTGAGCCCAAATTAGTCATGTCTGTAAATCTCCTACCTACATGGCAGCTTTTAGAAAGATATAAGAACAAAGGGCTAAAAAAGTTTATCAATTTTTCTACTATACATGTTTATGGTCATTTACCATTTAGTATAATTAAAGAAAATTTTCCAGTAGCTCCAAAGACTATATACTCAATGACGCACTTAATTTCTGAAAATATTTGTTCTTATTACAATGATAATTCAGACTCAGATTGTTTGAATGTTAGACTGTCAAATTGCTATGGAACTCCAGTATTCCAAGAAAATAAATGTTGGTCCTTAGTTATAAATGATCTTTGTAAAAATGTATTTAATCAAAATACCATAAAACTTAACTCTGATGGTTCTCCGCAAAGAGATTTTATCCATATTAATGATGTGATCAGTGCTATAAAAATTCTTATTCTAGAACAAAAAACTGATAAATTAAATACTTATAACCTTGCAACATCCAAAACTAAAACTATATATGAAATATCTAATAGAATAAAACTTTGCTACGAAAAAAGGTATGGAAGAAACATAAATATAGTTTCTTCAAATGGGAAAAAAATAGACCCTCCAAACGTTAATCAGCGACATATAATTTCAAATGAAAAACTTAAAAAGATAGGTTTCCAACCTAAAATCTCTTTTGATCATGGAATAAATCAATTATTTGATTATTTAGAGGGTCTTATTGATGTCTAGATCTCCTTTTTTCAGTGTTGTAATTCCAACTTATAATTCTGAAAAATTATTAAAAAAGGCACTCAGATCTGTTATGAATCAAACCTATTCAGATTTTGAAATTATTATTGTCGATAATTTTTCAAAAGATAGTACAAAGAAAATTGTTAAAAGTTTTTCTGATAACAGAATTAGATTTGTAGAAATTAATAATAATGGTGTAATTGCGTTATCTAGGAATAAAGGAATAGAGTTGTCTAATGGGGAATGGATTGCCTTTTTAGATTCAGATGATATTTGGTTATCTAAAAAATTAGAGGAGGTTAAAGATGTGATAATTAATCATCATTCTGCTATTGGGGTATGCCATAATGAATGGTTAGTGATTAATGGAAAAAGAAAAAGCAAGCTCATATACGGACCAACTAAAAATAACAATCTATATGCACACTTACTCTTTGAAAGAAACTGCATGTCAACTTCTGCAGTTTGTATCAAAAAAAATATTGCAGTAAAAGCAAAAGGTTTTTCAACTAGAAATGATTTTGTGACAGCGGAGGACTATGAATTTTGGATACGTTTATCCAAAGAAGGAGAGATTTTTTTCATTGATAATGTTTTAGGGGAATGGCATAAGCATGGTGAAAACTATAGTGATAATGTTGATTTGCGAGTTAAAGCTAGTATATCAGTAGTAAGGCATCATCTAAATCTCCACTATGAAGTAGGAAATAAATTCTATAACAAATCAAAAAAGAGATTATCCAGGGTATATGCAGGTGCAAGTCGTTCTTATCAATTGGAAGGGCGATTCAAAGTTGCTAATCATTATGCATTTAAATCTATAAGAAATAACTTTTTTCAATTTAAAGCTTGGATCATATTATTTTTTTCACTTTTGAGAATTTCGAGGATATAGTTGCTCTAATTTTTGGAATTAAATTCCAAAAATAATTATGTTTAATAATATTGTTGATAACTTGTTTAAAAACTATATTTAAATATTAGTGAATATAATTTGATTTCAAAGCTAACTTCATAAAAAGAAACTTACATATTAAAATTACTATTTATAAACCATTATGATCCTTTTACTTTCTATGTATAATTATGTTCAACTATGAAATTTGCTAAGTATTCTATAAGCAGGCTGATATCTACGATTAACTCACAAAAGAAGGTTAATTCAGCGACCGCTTTAATGTTTCACAATATCTCAAAATATGATCAAGAAAAATTTTATGATCTTATCGTTAATCTAAAAGCTGAATTCGATATACTTACATGTAATGAATTTCATATGTTTATTAATGGTGAATTAGATAATAAAGGGCAAAAAATATTTATAACCTTCGATGATGGATTTTATTCAAATTTTGTTATAGCAAAAGAAGTGTTAAATCCATTAAATATTAAATCCCTTTTTTTCGTTTTACCAAAGTTCATTGAGGAAAAGCAAGAAAATCAAAAGTCTTTCGTGATTCAATCCATATATAATGGTAATGTCCCAAATGATATTGATTCATCAGATATGATTTCAATGAGTTGGGAAAATTTGTCAGAAATAGTAGATGATGGACATTCTATAGGTGCTCATACAAATAACCATTTTCGCTTATCAGAAATAAAAGATGATATTATTCTAAGAAATGAGATTATTGATTCTGGAGATTACATCGAAAAAAAACTTGGTATTAAAGTTCAAGATTTCGCCTATCCTTTTGGTTCTATTAACAGCATAAATAAAAATGCAATGTCTATAGCAAAAGAACGTTATAAATTTATTTATTCCGGTGTAAGAGGACATAATCTTATTGGAACAAATTGTGCAGCAATAAAACGGGAGGTAATTGATATTAAAGATAGTTTAATATTTAATTTCTCATTAATAAATGGTGGATTGGCACCTCTTTATGCTAGGCAGAGAAAAAAATTGGAATCATTAACTCTTTAGATCCGCATCACATCTTTGAAATATTCTCTTACTTTGAAATTAGTGTAATTGCTAAATGATTTTATATTTAAAATCCCTGGTAAGCTACTGGAAAATGTCATTTTTGACATCTCCAAAATCGTTCGACATAATTAAGGCACTACTTTTTAAGAATACTTCTGAAAAAAAATTAGCTAAACCTTGGATTAAAAGAAGTTCAGATAGACCATACTGGTTTTCTAGATCCCGATTTGCAATTTTGTCAATAGCAAAGTGGCTTGAAGCTAATAATAGAGGGAAGCCTATCTTAATATGGGTGCCTGATTACTTTTGTAATCAGACATTAGATTTACTGCGCATCGATAACTTTTCAATTCACTTTTATCCGATTAATAATGATTTGAAACCCAATTGGAGTATTTGTGAACAAGAGGCAATCGAAAACAAACCAGATATTTTTATTTTAGTACACTTTTTTGGATTTGAATCAGAAATCATAGATTCTAGAAAATTTTGTGATAAATATGCTTCAGTGCTTGTTGAAGATGCTGCACATGTACTAGTTCCAACAAAATTAATTGGGACAATCAGTGACTTCGTTCTTTATAGCCAATATAAATTTTTCCCAATACCAGATGGTGCTTTAATGATTCAAAGAGAGCCACCAAAATCTTCATTCCTTAAGAAAAAGAAACAACCAGTAGAAGTGATGGAAATCATTAGAAGTGAATTTTCAAAAGAAGTGAACCATCAATTTCAATGGATAGTCAAAAAAATGATTTTAAAACTTTTTCCTGATCTGAATTGGGTTAGAAAGAAGAGTAAGGTTCTTCATCAAAGCAATCAGGAACCAGCATTTCAGAGTATAATCAGTAAAAATCTTTTATCAATTTACATGCAAAACCTTAGCCAAATTATAAAACTAAGAAAAGATTTTGGTAAAACATTTAACTCTATTGCAAGCTGCAATAATTACCAAACCCTTTATGATGAATCTTCAATACCATATTTAATTGGAATTAAATATTCATCAAATCAAAATAAAATAAAAAAGTTTCATCAATTAGTGTTAAACGTGATGATGAAAAGATGGCCAGACTTACCTCCTGAGGTAACTGAAAATGAAGAAAAATTTAAAGTTTCAAACCAATTAGAAAAGATGTTCACATTTTTACCATTACATCATCAATTAGATTATAATATCATCAAAGTAGTTAGTTCCCCACTTCGAGGGAAAATTGAAAAGTACAAAGTCGATTGGATAAGGGATGAAAAGAAATGGAATAATATGATCCAAAAAAATGTCAAAACTAATCTTCTTCAGACTTGGTCCTATGGAGAAACAAAACAAGAGCTAGAAGGATGGATACCCAGAAGGGCATTGTTAAAAACAGATAATGAAGAAGTTGCCATTTTTCAAGTATTAGAAAAGTCATATGGATTTTTTTCAATTAATCGGATTAATAGGGGGCCATTATTTTTGAATGAGAAAATAGACTATTTTAAAAAGATAGAAGTATTTAAAGAGATTAGAAAATATTTCAGTTTGAAGAAAAGGAAGGTTTTGTTTTTTGCACCTTATTTATCAAATAGCTATGAAAATATAAGTGTTTTGAAATCTGCAAATTTTATAAAAAGGAATAATAAAGGTTTGAGATCATATAAAATTGATTTGAGGAAAAGTAAAGATGAATTAAGAAGTAGTTTAAATGGTAAATGGAGAAATCAACTTAAGAAGGCCGAAAGTTTAGGCTTATCATTCCAATCAAGTAATTCAATTGAAAGTTTAAAAACAATAATTAAGATGTATAAAGGATTAATGGTTAAAAAGTCATTCAAAGGCCCTTCTCCAGAGCTATTTCAAATACTTTACAATAAAAATAAAAATGTTATTTTTATTGGTAGAGTATTTATTGATGATAAGCTCATAGCCTCAAATTTAATTTCCTTACATGGAGCTTCAGGAACATATGAAATAGGATGGAATAGCGATGAAGGCAGGAGGTGTTATGCAAATAACTTTTTATTATGGAATACTATAATTGAATTGAAAAATAAAGGCTTTCTTAGTTTCGACTTAGGTGGGTTTGATAAAATTAATAATCCTGGTATTGCGAAGTTTAAAAAAGGGTTGTCTGGAATAGAATATAATCTAATCGGCGAGTGGTTCTGATCATATTTATTTTTATTTTCAAATGTTTATATAGAGAGATATAGGATTCAAAAAAATGATAATCCAAAAACTTATCAATATTTTATTAATAATTAGCGGGGTGACGTTTTTCTTCGAATTATTTTACATAAGTAGTAGTGAAATTTTTAATCTATCAACATTTTTTCTCATTACTATTTTATTATTTATTCTATTTATTTTTAATAACTTTTTTTCAGGGTCCAGTGACCATTTAAAAACATTATTTCTAATCTTAATTTTTATGTGGATCATTTTTCGGCTTCACATACTTGTTTTATTTCCAGAAACTTTTTCATTTAATTACATTTTCGATTTATCAAATTCAAAACTCAATTTCGGATTATTTATTGTTATACTTTGTATTCTTTTTATGCTTGCGGGTATCAAATTTGGTGAAATTTTTTACAACAGTTTAAAAAATAATCGATTTCCAAGACCATTCAGCTTCATTGGAGGAAAGAATTACATATTTACGGCTTTGATCATTGCTTTTATTTTGTCAATAATTG
>MDSW01103096.1_pt1 | contig 10046 bp, 10 predicted proteins | sample 811171 | NCBI WGS metagenome assembly MDSW01 (sample SAMN05326641, study PRJNA326480) | marine metagenome | isolation source: seawater | place: Atlantic Ocean: North West | collected 2012
CTCATAATTATTTTTGCCAAAATGATGGCAAGAATAGAACTAGTATAGCAAATAATTCCAGTCTACCCAAGATCATTCCTAGGCTAAGAATCCATTTTGAAAAGTCTGGCAATTGTGAAAAATTACCATTTGGGCCTATTAATTCACCTAATCCTGGCCCAACATTTGAAATTGATGTTGCTGCTCCAGAAATTGCAGTTGTAAAATCAAGTCCACTTAATGATAATAAAGCAGCAATAACAAAAAATATAATTATATATAAATAAATAAATGCAATTATGGAAGCCATAAACTTTTCATTAATATTATTATTATCATACTTTATAATAAATATACCTCTTGGATAAATAATTTTTTTTAACTGGTTTTTCAAAAATAAATATAGAATTTGGATTCTAAAAATTTTTATTCCACAAGTTGTAGATCCAGCACATCCTCCAATAAACATTAAAATTAAAAAATATATAAGTGGAAAATTTCCCCAATCGTCAAAATTTTTTGTTACATATCCAGTTCCAGTTAAAATTGATATAACATTAAAAGAAATTGATCTTAAATTTATTTCAGAAAAACTTTTATTAAAAATTGCTAGGTATATAAATAAAATTACTATAGAAAAAAAAATTATTTTAAAAAATGATTTAATTTGTGTATCTACAAAAAAAATATTCTTATTACCACTTAAAAACTTGATGTAAGCAATAAAAGGTAAACTTCCTAAAATTATAAAAATCATCGAAGTTAGCTCAATATTTATATTATTAAAATATCCAATAGATTCGTTATAATTAGAAAATCCACCTGTTGCTATAGTTGTCATGGAGTGAGTAATGCTATCAAAAAATTTCATTCCAAAAATTTTATAAGAGAGAGCGCAAAGAAATGTTAATATTAAATATATTGTTATCAGCCTTAAAGAGATTTCCTTTGTTTTTGGCAAAACTTTTTCTGAAGAATCGTTAGTAGTTATTTTAAATAATTGCATTCCCCCAACATTCATAATAGGCATAAGTGTAATTGCCATTACGATAATCCCTATTCCACCAAGCCATTGAAGTATAGCTCTCCATAAAAGAATTGCTTTTGGTGAAGAGTTTAAATCTGTGATAATTGTGGATCCGGTAGTAGTTATTCCAGACATGCTTTCAAAAAATGAATCGGTTATACTTAATTTTAAATCTGAAAATATAAATGGAAGTGCCCCAAATATTGCTACGCTGATCCAAGATAATGCAGTTAATAAAAAAGCATGTTGTAGATTAATTTTTTTATCATGTTCAAGATTAGATAAAAAAAATAATATCCCAAATATTATTGTAATTAAAGATGCACCTATAAATGATTTATCTAATTCTCCATAGATTAATTGTGTTATAATTGGGAAGACCATGGAAATACCCAGTATGATTTGCAGGATACCTAAAGTAAAAAAGACAGTTTTATAATTGGACATTTTGAATGAACATTATTTTATGGTAAAAAAATTTCAACTCTATAAGAATTAAAAAAAACACTAAATATAGGATATTCTGATATTATAACTTGTGATTGAAAAAATAAACTTAGATAAAACTAATGCTTGGCCATTTGTTGAAGCAAAAAAACTATTACGAGAAAGAAAGAGCTTTATAGAGCAAAAAGGTAAAATTATTTTGCAAACTGGATATGGTCCTAGTGGACTTCCTCACATAGGTACTTTTGGTGAAGTAGCAAGAACTTCAATGGTGGTTAATGCCTTGAATCAACTTACTGATTTACCAAAAGAAATAATAACTTTTTCAGATGATATGGATGGTTTGAGAAAAGTTCCAGAAAATGTACCCGAGAAAGAATTGTTAAATAAAAATTTACATAAACCTTTAACACAAGTTCCAGATCCCTTCAAAAAATTTAATAGTTTTGGAGAACACAATAATGAAATGTTAAAAGTTTTTTTAAATAAATTTAATTTCCAATATAATTTTAAAAGCTCAACATTTCTGTATAAATCTGGATTTTTTAATTTATCTCTTCAAAAAGTTCTTGATAATTATCAAGATATAATGAACATAATTATTCCTACATTAGGTAAAGAACGTCAAAAGACATATAGCCCGTTTTTACCAATCTGCCCAGAAACTGGAGTAGTTTTAGAAATACCTGTTTTAGAAATATCTAAAGAAAAATCAAAGATAATTTTTGATAATAATGGAAAAAAACTTGAAGCAAGTATTTTAGATGGAAAATGTAAATTACAATGGAAAGTAGATTGGGCGATGAGATGGTATGCACTTGATATAGATTTTGAAATGTACGGGAAAGATTTAATTGAAAGTGCAATATTATCTTCAAAAATAATAAAATTATTAGGTAAAAAAAATCCATCAGGTTTTGCTTATGAACTTTTTTTAGATGAAAAAGGAGAAAAGATTTCCAAGTCTAAAGGAAATGGGATTACAATTGATCAATGGCTTGAATATGCCTCACCAGAAAGCTTATCCTTATATATGTATCAAAACCCTAAGAGAGCAAAAAAACTTTATAGTGAAATTGTACCTAAGACTGTTGATGAATATTTAGATTTTATTGAAAAAGGAAAAACACAAAATGAATTACAATTATTAATGAATCCAGTTTGGCATGTTCATAATGGTAAAATTCCAACTGAAGATAATATAATGACTTTTTCTATGTTATTAAATCTAGTTGAAACAAGCAATGCTGATACAAAAGAACTTCTTTGGAAGTTTGTTAAAAAGTATAAAAAAGATATTGATGAAAAAAAATATCCAATTTTTGATAATTTAATTGGTTATGCAATCAAATATTTTAATGATGTAATTAAAGTTAAAAAAAAATATAAAAACCCAAACAATGATGAAAAAAAAGCACTTTTAGCTTTAATTAAGACACTTGATAATTGTAGAGATGGAATGTCTCCTGAAGATATTCAAACTTTAATTTATTCAACAGGTAAAGAAAATGGATATTCAAAAAATTTGAGAGAATGGTTTAAACTTATTTACGAAGTCGTTTTTGGAGATGAAAATGGTCCTAGAATGGGTTTTTTTATAAGTTTTTTTGGAGTAAATGAGACTAAACAACTTATAAAAGATAAAATAAAATAATGTTTGCAAAATTTCGATCTTTAATTTTTAAGATGGATCCTGAAATTGCTCATAATTTAGCAATCAAATCTTTAAAACTTAATTTAATTAATAATATATTTGATGAAAATAAAAATGATCCATTTTTTGAAACAAAGATATTTAATAAAAAAATAGAAAATCCAATAGGTATCGCTGCTGGTTTTGATAAAAATGCAGAGGTTTATAATCCATTATTTAGGTTGGGATTTGGATTCGTTGAAGTCGGAACAATTACTCCTTTAGAACAATATGGCAATCCAAAACCTAGAGTGTTTAGATTAGCTGAGGACGAAGCATTAATAAATAGATTAGGATTTAATAATATAGGAGCCAAAAGTGTTTTTAAAAAAATTAGTTCTAATGTACCACAAGGAGTAATAGGAGTTAATATAGGACCCAATAAAGATAGCAAAAATAGATTAAATGATTATTTAATTGGATTAAAAACATTTTATAATATCGCAGATTATATAACAATAAATATTTCATCTCCAAACACAGAAGATTTAAGAAGCTTTCATGAAAAAAATAAATTTGATGAATTGTTAAAATTTATTGATTTAGAAAAGGAAAATTTAAAATCAAAAATTCCTATAGTAATAAAGATTTCCCCAGATATATCAGAAAATCAAATAAATATTATAAGTGAAATATTATTAAATCATGAAGTAAAAGCAATAATTGTATCAAATACTACAGAAGAGGGCAGAGAAAATTTAAAAAATATAGCTAAGCATCAAAAGGGAGGACTTTCAGGAAAACCCATTGAGCAAAAATCTAATAAATTAATTAATAAATTTTATAAATTATTAAAAGGTAAAATTGATATTATTGGAGTAGGAGGGGTTGATTCTGGAATAAGTGCCTATAATAAATTTTTATCAGGAGCTAGTTATGTACAATTATATACTGGAATGATTTTTCAAGGACCAAATATTGTTGGAAAAATAAAAAAAGAACTAAAAGAATTATTATTAAATGAGGGAGTTAAGAGTTTTAAAGAAATAATAGGAAAGAAAGATAATTAAATTGATCTAATAAACTTGACGCAATCATTATCACATCTTATATAGTCATAAATATTATGTCTAAAAAATGCGAATTAACTGGTAAAATTCCTTTAAAAGGTCACAAGGTTAGCCACGCTAATAATAAAAGTAAAAGAAGGTTTTTACCAAATCTAAAAAAAGTAAAATTTACAAGTGAACTATTAAAACGAAATTTGAGACTAACAGTGTCTAATGCGGCTGTGAGATCAGTTGATAGAAAAGGAACTTTTGATCTTTTTTTAAAAACAGCAAAAACTAAAGACCTTTCTCCTAGATTAAAAAAACTAAAGAAAACATTGTTGGCTCAATCTGCGTAATGAGTAGATTGTTTCTATTTCTCTCATTTTTAATGGGGTTAATAGTATTAGCATCTAATTATTTAGTTCAATTTCCAATTAAATATTATGGATTAGATAAATTATTAACTTATGGAGCATTTAGTTATCCGATTGCTTTTTTAATAACTGATTTAGCAAATAGATGTTTTGGAAAAATTATAGCTAGAAAAATTGTCTATATTGGATTTTTTATAGGGATTTCTTTTACTTTATTTTTTTCCACAAACCTAACAGATATTATTTCAATAAGAATTGCTATTGGATCAGGTACTGCTTTTATAGTTGCTCAATTATTAGATGTACAAATTTTTGATCAACTAAGAAAAAGAAAGTGGTTTATAGCACCACTAATCTCTTCTTTAGTTGGTTCTACAGTTGATACTTTTTTATTCTTTTTTATATCTTTTTATGCAACTGGGATACCATGGGTTACTTTATCTTTAGGAGACTTAGCAGTTAAAATATTTGTAGCATTGTTAATGTTAATACCATTTAGATTATTATTAAGCACTTTAAAAGCTGTTAAGATTTAATATAAAAATTTATAAGCTAAAATTTTATAAGCTAGCTTTGCTACTAAGAAATTATAAGCATTAAAACCTTTTATAGGAGATAGTTCATTTATATCTGCACCAACAATATTAGAATTTTTTGCAGCAATTTTTATAATATTTAAAGTTTCATCCCATAATAATCCACCTGGTTCTGGGGTTCCGGTTGCAGGCATTATACTAGAATCTAGCCCATCAACATCAAAAGTTAAATAAATGGTTTTATTTTTTATTATTTTTTTAAATTTTTTTAAATTCCACTTTGCCTTGTCTTTTGCCCAAAAAATATTAATTCTTGAGGAGTTTTTTTTTAAAAAAGGTATTTCACTTTTTGAAATATTTCTTATACCAAATGAAATAAGGGATACATTTTTGTTATCTAAACATCTTTTGATTGCTGAAGCATGTGAAAATTTTTCACCATCATAACTTTCTCTTAAATCTGCATGTGCATCGAAGTGTAATAAACATATTTTTTTATATTTTTTAATAAATGGCACTATACATCCAGGTGTAATTGTATGTTCTCCACCAAAAGTAATTGGAAAAAGTTTTTTATTTAAAGCTTCTTGATTTAAATTTGATATTTTTTTAAGAGCTTTTTTAATATTTTTATCAATTTTAAATGGTTTTAATGTTTTAATGCCTATTTTTTGGTAAGGTTCACATTTTAATTCTTCATCATATAATTCAACTTGGTGAGAAGCTTTAATAATTTCTCTTGGTCCATTTTTGGTTCCACCTCCATAACTAACTGTTTTTTCAAGCCCAAAAGGGATAACCACTACCTTTTCTTTAAAATTAAATTTATTATCAATTCCAAGAAAACCATTTTTATTTGAAAGATACTTCAATTTTTATCCGAATATTTTTGAGAAATTTTTTCTAATTCTATTTTTCCACTCTCCCTTATGATATACATCACTTGCAATCAAAGGTAAAACACTAGTCGCTTCAGCAAAAACCATTTGTTCTTTAGTGACATCTACTTTGCCCCAAGAACTTGCTTCTTTTAAAGTTGAACTACTGCACGCTCCATCTCTTGAGTCAGCAACTGAAATTTGTATAGCATATTTATGCATGTTTACTTCTTTTCCTAAAAGTTCAGCACAAATGACTGTATCTTGAATAAAATTTTTTGGAACTCCACCACCAATCATAAATAAACCAGATCCTTTTGATTGTATTTTAATTTCAGTTAGTTCTCTAAATTCTCTTATAGAGTCAATAGTCATATGATTGTTAGGATTATTTTCTTGATGCATGACTAAGCCAAATCCAGCACTTGAGTCAGTAAATGCCGGACAAAATATTGGAACATTAAAATCATATGCGGTTTCAATTAATGAGTTTTTTTTTTTTGAATTTTTCTTTAAATATTTACCTATCTCATAAATAAATTCTCTAGATGTATAACTTTTTGGCTTTAAAGTATCCGCAATTTCACATATTTTTTTATCACAAACTTGTAATTCATCTTCGTCAATATAAGTGTCATAAATTCTATCAATGTAGTTTTTTCTTAGTGCAGTATCATCTTGAAATTGTGATCCTTGATAATGTTTAAAGCCTAAAGCCTCAAAAAAATCCATATCAATAATTGAAGCACCAGTTGCTACTATTGCATCTACCATATTGTATTTTACTAAATCTTTATAAATATTCATGCATCCTGCTGCAGATGTTGAACCTGCTAATGTTAAAAAAATTGTACAATCTTTATCTTTAATCATTTCATTGTAAATTTTTGATGCATTTGCTGTTTCTCGCGAAACAAAAGACATTTTTTCCATTGATGAAATTATTTTTCTGCTGTCAAAAGAAGTAATATCAATATGTTCAACTGGATTTTTAAGAAAATCTTTTTTACTATTATGGCCTAATTTTTTTTTATCTGACATTAAGCAACAAGAAATGCTTTATAATTTTCTTTGTTGTACATGCTCATGATTGGTTTATCTTCTACCTCGTAGATCATATCAGAATAATATCCATTAAATTGTGTTCTAAATGTTAGACCATAAGCACCTAGTTGACCCACTTCAATATAATCATTTTCTTTTATATTGTTTGGAAGAATAAATGGGCCCTTCATGTAATCCATACTATCACATGTAGGTCCATAAAAATCAAATGCAGTTAATTTTTTTGAAATTATTTTATTATTTTTAATTAAACGAGTTGGATAAACAATGTTTGGTGTTCCTGCATCAAATAGCGTGCCATAAGTACCATCATTTATATAAAGTTTTTGTTTTTTTCTTAAATTTACTCTAACAATAGTTGAACCACTTTCGGCAACTATAGCCCTTCCAGGTTCACAAATAATTTCTGGAAGTTTTTCTAATTTTAAGTTTTTAAGGCTTTTTTTTATTTCTTCAAAATAATTATTTATATGTTGTGGAATTAAATCTGGGTAAATTGTAGGAAAACCACCTCCGACATTTATGTAATCTGGAATAATTTTTGTTTTTTTTATTATATTACCTACTTCCTTAATCCCTTTTGCATATGAAATTGGGTGCATGCATTGTGAACCAACATGAAAGCTTAAACCAATTTTTTTTGCATTTTGTTTAACTAATCTTAATAAACCTATAGCTTCAGAGCTAAAAGCTCCAAATTTTTTTGATAAATCTATTTCAGCATGTTCATTTGAAACTGATACTCTTACAAATAATTCTAAATTTTTAGCATTATTTGTGCATTCTATAATTTTTATAAGTTCGTCTTTTGTATCTAATGAAAATGTATTTATCTTATATTTAAAATAAGCTTCTTTTATACTTTCTCTACTTTTTACCGTGTGCATATATGAGCATTTGGCATTAGGACTTATTTTTTTAATATCCTCAATTTCCTTAATTGATGCTACATCAAAATCATTAATTCCACTTTCTACAACTGTTTTTAGTACTTCAGGATGTGGATTAGTTTTTACAGCAAATAAAACCTTTCCTGGAAATTTATTTTGAAATGTTTTTGACGCAATATGTATCGAGTTTTTTCTGATACAATAAACTGGCTTCTCCGGTTTTAGTTGACTTATAAGTTCGTCAACAGTTTTAAATTTTTGCATTTTATATGCCCCTAAAAAAAAATTTAATAAAAAAAGTTTTAATAAAATAGTTAAAAAACTTTATACTTCCGAACGATTAAGCCTTTAGTTAATTAATGTAAAGTAAATAATGGGATTGAAATAAATTTAATAATAACTATATCAATCGCATGTCAGAAACTACAGATATCAAAAATATCAATGATTTTAAGGATAAATCACTACTACTGGTTGATGATGATAATCCTTTTAGAGAAAGATTGGCTAGATCAATGGATAAAAAAGGCTTTTCTGTAACTCAAGCAGAGGGTGTAAAAAAAGCAATTGATTTAATCAAGTTAAAAAAACCAGCTTTTGCAGTTATAGATCTTAGGCTTAATGATGGAAACGGCCTAGAAGTAGTAAAAGAAATTCAAAAAGTAAATCAAGATAGCAGGATAGTTATGCTTACAGGATATGGAAATATACCAACAGCGGTTGCTGCAATTAAAGAGGGAGCTATTGATTATTTAGCTAAGCCAGCTGATGCAGAAGATGTTGAAAAAGCTTTGCTTGCAGACCCTTTAAAAAAAGCTTCTCCACCAGAAAATCCAATGACAGCTGATAGAGTAAAGTGGGAACATATTCATAGAGTTTTTGAATTATGCAACAGAAATGTATCTGAAACAGCTCGTAGACTTAAGATGCATAGAAGGACCTTACAAAGAATTTTATCTAAAAGATCACCTAGATAAGTCTCTTTAAATTACTAAGTGGTTTTGCTAAAACAGCTAAAAGAGATATCTTAAATAATTCAGCTAATAAAAATGGTGTGACACCTAATTCTATAACTGGTTTATCCCAACCAATTATATTACCTAGCCACAAAACTCCAAGTATATATATTATTGAAACTGAAATTATAAGTTTTGTAAAAATTAAAAAAATATTTGTTTTAAAATTAAAATATCCTGCAAGAAAAGTTGCAAATAAAAACCCAATTAAATATCCCATTGTTGGGCCAGTAAAATATACCCAGCCAATTCCTTTTTCAGGAGAATTAGAAAAAACAGGTATTCCAATTATTCCCTCAAAAAGATACAGTCCAACAGTAGCTAGTCCAATTTTGTAACCAAAAGAAATACCTATAAATAAAACCATAAAAGTCTGCATTGTCATTGGAACGGGATAAAAGGGAATTTTTATTTTAGCTGAAATTATTAGTGCTACAGATCCAACAAAAATAATTAAAATTTTTTTTAATAAGGATAAGTTACTTTTTGATTTTATTAATTCCATAAATTGATTGTACTATTATAAAACAATTTAATCTAGTTTTTTATTAAACCTAGAAAAACATCTTCTAAATCACCATCATCAGTAGAAATATCTAATATTTTAACATCATATTTTTGAATTATTTTAATAATTTCTTGTATATTAATTTTGCTTTTTTCGTAAGTAATATTGATTTCATTATTATTAATATATGAAATTTTAATTAAATTAAGATGATTATTTTCAATCTTAATATTTTTATCTAATTTAAAACTTACTTTTTTTGTTTGAATTTTATTTAAAAGATTTTTAGTACTATCAAGAGCTACTAAATTACCTCTATTTAGTATACCAATTCGATCACACATTTCTTCAGCTTCTTGAATATAATGAGTTGTAAGAATGATAGTAACTCCTTGATCGTTGAGTAGCTGTACATTTTTCCAAAGATTTTTTCTTAACTCAACGTCTACTCCTGCAGTTGGCTCATCTAAAAAAATTATAGGAGGTTGATGTACTAATGCTTTCGCAATCATTAATCGTCTTTTCATTCCTCCTGATAAACTACGAGCATAATCATTTGATTGTTTTTTTAAAGATACTAATTCAAGAATAGTATTTGTTATTCTATCTTTTTTTTTAACACCATATAATCCAGCTTGAAG
>MDSW01056642.1_pt1 | contig 10044 bp, 10 predicted proteins | sample 811171 | NCBI WGS metagenome assembly MDSW01 (sample SAMN05326641, study PRJNA326480) | marine metagenome | isolation source: seawater | place: Atlantic Ocean: North West | collected 2012
CAAGAGTTAAGCCAATAAATACGCGTGGCAAATTTAATTATTACTTATTGCAAGATGTTATTGACGTAATTTACAAAAAGAATACAAAGCTTATACCAATTGAGGAAATCCGTAAAAAGAAGCTTCAAGCTGAAACGGAATTGGCTGAGTTAGAGCTAGAGAAGGAACGCGGAAATTTGTTACCCGTTAAATATGTCGAGAGACAATGGGGTAACCTGGTTTTGAATTGTAAGTCTAAGTTATTGTCGATACCAAGTAAACTTGCTCCAGTATTGGCAAATGAAACAGACATTAATATTAGCAAGAATATTATAGAACAATCAATAAACGAAGCGTTGATTGAATTAGCAAAAGCAAATGACATCGAAAACATCGATACAGACAATCAATCGGTTGAACAACCTAAGCCTAAGCGCGATGAAAATGTTCCAACCGCCCGAAGCTCTAACGATAAGCCAGTTCGCAAACAAGTATAGATATTTGTCAACTGAGGCGTCAGCCGAAAGTGGTAAATATTATGTTGAGCGAGCTTATTATCAAAAAGAGATGATGGACGCTGTTAATGATCCTGAAGTTAAATCAGTTGTATTAGAGTGTTCAAGTCAAGTTGGTAAAACAGAAATATTATTAAATATTTTATTGTATTATATAGCTCACGATCCAAGTCCAATATTATATGTTATGCCAACTTTAGAAATGGCAAGAGCATTAAGTAAAGATCGGATTAGTCCGATGATTAGAGATAATCCAATATTACATGGAATATTCGGTGATCCAAAAAGTAAAGATGGTGATAATAGTATATTACATAAAAAATTTAGCGGTGGTCATCTAACGATATGTGGTGCAAATAGTTCAAGCTCATTATCATCAAGACCAGTTAGAATAGTTTTATTAGATGAAGTGTCCAGGTTTCCAGCAAGCGCGGGAGCTGAAGGCGATCCAGTTAATTTAGCAATTAAAAGATCACAAACATTTTGGAACGCTAAAACAATAATGGTTTCGACACCGACCATAAAGGGAGCGTGTCGAATAGATAATGCTTTTGAAAATTCTGATAAAAGATTTTACAAAGTACCATGTCCCGATTGTAAAGAGTATCAAGTTTTAGATTGGAAGCAAGTTAGATGGGATAAAGATAATCCTGACTCAGCTCAATACACTTGTTTACATTGTGGTTCATTATGGAATGACGCTAAAAGATACAAAGCTGTTAGAAATGGTTTTTTTCAAAACACAAAAGAATTTAAAGGTGTCGCTGGATTTCACATATCAGAATTGTACAGCTCTTGGTCTAGGTTATCTGTTATGGCAAGAAACTTTTTAAATTGTAAAAAATTTCCTGACCAACTAAAAACATTTATTAATTTATCTTTAGCTCAGGTATGGGAAGATAAAGGTAATAGTTTAAATGAAGGTGAGCTGTTATCTTTACGAGAAGATTTTGATAAAGATACAATACCAAACGATGTATTAGTTATTACGGCTGGTGTTGATATTCAAGATACGTCAATTCATATTACTTATGTTGGATATTGTAAAAATGAAATAATACACGTAATACATCACCACGTTATTACGGGTGATCCTTCAACGATGATGTTATGGTCTAGCCTGGACAAAGATTTAGACCAGGTGTTTACACGTAAAGACGGAACAAGATTAAAAGTTGCTGGAGCGTGTGTTGACTCAGGCGGACACTTTACGCAAAATGTTTATGCTTATTGTAAGTCCCGATTTAGTCGTAGAATTTTTGCTATTAAAGGTGTTGCTGGTGATCGAGCGATATTTCCTAAAAGAGCAAGTTTAAATAATACAGCTAGAATACCATTGTTTTTAATTGGTGTTGATAGTGCTAAAGATATTATTTTTAATCGAGTTAGGCGGGCGGGCTTGGTCAAGTTCTCTAACACTTTAGACCAAGATTATTTTTCAGAGCTTATATCTGAGAGGGTGGTAACAAGATTTCGACAAGGAAATCCAGTTAGAGTGTATGAGAGAACCAAACGGCATAATGAAGCTCTTGATTGCCTGGTTTATGCTTATGCAAATTACATGGGAATACAACCAAATTTTAAAGCTATTGAAAAAAATTTAAAAAGACAAAAAGATCCGATACCTAAAGAAAAGACTAGACCAAGAAAACAGACAATTATAAGAAATAACTTTATAAACTCATGGAAAAATTAACATTAGATATATGGCAAATATACTGACAAATCCTTTAAAAGACTTTCCTGAGTCAATACGAGCTGGTGATACAATTAAAGTAGAACGAAGCGATTTTAATGTGGATTATCCACCATCGACTTTTACTGCTAAATTTAGAGCCAGGAAGATTGACGCTGGTAATTTATCTTTTGATGTTATTGCAACTGCGAATAATGGCAATTTTTTGTTCACATTTTCGCATACTTTAACACAAAATATTACACCAGGATTATATACTTATATTGTTTTTGTAACTGACAGCTCATCAAATCGAGTTACAATTGATGAAGGTAAACTACAAATATTAGAAAATTTAGAAACTACATCGACAACTGAGCTTAGATCTCACGCAAAAATTTTATTAGATAAAATAGAAAGTTTGTTATCAGGTAAAGCAGACGCAGATGTATCAAACTATTCTATAAACAATAGATCTTTAACTAAGATGTCTGTTGCTGAATTAATACAATTTAGAGATTATTATAAAGCAGAATATCTAAGAGAGATAAGAATACAAAGAAACAAATCAGGACAAGGATCAGGTTCAAACATATTGGTAAATTTTAAATAAAATGGCGTGGTACGATAATATATTCAAAAGAAAAAAAATACAAAAGCGAAGATACGAAGGCGCATTGTTTGATCGTTTAAGAAATGACTTTGTTGCAAGTAGTCAAAGTGCAGATTCAGAATTAAGATATTCTTTAAGAACATTAAGAAATAGATGTAGAGATTTAGCGCGTAACAATGCTTATGTAAAAAGATACTTAAATATTATGAAAACAAATATTTTAGGATCTATGGGAATACGATTACAAGCTCAGGTTAGAGATAGTGATAGAACGCCTGACTTTGTTGCAAATGCACAAATAGAAAGAAACTGGCGTGATTGGTCAAAGAAACAAAATTGTTCAATCGATCAAAGATTATCTTTTTTAGATTTACAACATTTAGTTTTAGAAAATTTATGTATAGATGGTGAAGTATTAATTCAACTTATTCCAAATGCAAAAAACGATTATAAATTTTCTTTAAATGTAATTGATGTAGATTTTATTGATGATGAAAAAAATGAGATTTTGCCAAATGGTAATGAAGTTAAAATGGGCGTTGAAATGGATCGTAACAGAAAACCCGTTGCATATTATTTATTTGAAAGAAATCCTTATGAATATTCTTTATCTTATGTTACTGGATCACCAGCAAAAAGAGTACCAGCCGATAATATTATTCATATTTATAAACAAGACAGATCTTATCAAACAAGAGGTGTACCATTTTTAGCAAGTATCATAACTCAAATAAAACAATTGAACGGATATTTAGAAGCTGAATTAATCGCGTCCAGGACAAGTGCTAGTAAGATGGGATTTTTTACATCGCCCGATGGCGAAGGCTTTACTGGTGATGGTGAGGCTTCAGTAGGTAATGATAAACACATGAACGTAGAAGCTGGATCTTTTGTAAGTTTACCAAATGGAGTTGACTTTAAAGCTTTTGATCCTGACCACCCGACATCACAATTTGAAAGTTTTGTTAAAAGTATTTTAAGACAAATAGCGAGTGGATTAAATGTACCATACAACGAATTAGCGAACGATTTAGAAGGAGTGAGCTATTCGTCCCTTAGACAATCTGTTTTAGAAGCAAGAGATTATTATAAATTTATGCAAAAATTTTTATCGGAGCATTTATTAGAACCCGTTTATTTAAGATGGTTAGAAATGGCTATTACAAATAATAACTTAAATTTACCAATGACTAAATTTGATAAATTTACAAGTGTTAGATTTATTGGACGTGGTTTTAATTGGATAGATCCACAAAGAGAAGCAAACGCAAATGTTTTATTATTAAAAAATGGATTAATAAGTGTACAAGATGTCCAGGCTAATTACGGAAGGGACGCTGAAGATCTTTACGCACAATTACAATCTGAGAAAAATTTAAGACAGAATTTTGAGATCCAGGCTTTATACGAACCTTATGGTGCTATGAGTCAGGATAACATAACAACAAGAAATGAAGATGAAGATAAGACAGACTAATTTTCCTAAAGCTGGTGATGATGAAAAAATATCATTAAGAAATTCTAATTATCCTAGATTTCCTTTAGATTTTGCAATAGCGATGAAGGATAATACACCTAAGATATGGGGAGCTGGTGGTAATATCGAGGGCAACAGATCTTTTAGATTATTAAGAGATCATATTGAAAATGATAATGATTCAGAAACAATATTAAAAAAAATAAAAGAACGTGAAGCGTGGGCAAGCCGTCATATTGAGGACGGAAATCAATTTGCAAGTGGTAACAAAGAGCCTAATTTATCTAATGTTGGTGGTATTGTTGCACAAATTAAGTGGTTAGTTGTTAATCCAAAGTTAGGCGTTCAAGGTATGAAGGACGTTATTTTAGAATTAACAAAAAAATTAGAAGGTCGTAAAGACGAAGATAAAGAAGATGAAAAAGATAGACAAGTTTCAGCAAGCGTTGAAAAAGGTCTAAGAAACAAGGTTGACCAACATAACGAACAAGTTAAGGATTCAAAGAAGTCTTGGAATCCAAGAGTTACTTTTGCGAAAGCTGAGAAAGTATTTTTACGTGGGATCGGAGCTTATAAAACGAACCCAAGCTCAGTAAGACCAAACGTATCGTCACCTGAACAATGGGCGTACGCCAGGTTAAATTCGTTTTTGTTTGCATTAAGAACTGGCAGATTTCAAGGTGGTAAACATGATTTAGACTTGTTACCTGAAGGTCACCCGTTTAGATCTACTGAGGAAAAAGGAATTATGAATAAAATAAATAGACACATACAAGAAATTAAAGAGGACGAGGAGTCAGTAACTATCAAATTTGCTAAAAAGCAAGATGATATGGAAGAACGAGAAAAAGATAAAGAAGAAAAAGAAAAAGATACAGACGAAGAAAAAATGGAAATGGATCAGGAAGAAGAAAAAGCTGGTCACGAAGAAGATGAAAAAACTAAAGCGGGTCATAAAGAAGATGAAGAAAAATCATATCACGATGACGATGAAAAAAAAGCTTCAGATGAATATTCGGATTCTGAAAACGAAGATGACGAAGATGAAGATGAAGATAATAACTCTCAAAAAGAAATCGCTCAAAAGTATTATCAATTGGATAGTAAAAAATTATATCGGTCTTTAAATATTGCTAAGAAAAATATTGACGAGGAAAAAAGAACAATTGAGTTTTCTTATATGTCGGCTGAACCAGTTGAAAGAGATTTTGGTATGGAGTCGATTGACGTAGATAAAGCAGATACATCATTTATAAATAGTGGAAATGCGCCATTGTTATTAGACCATGACGCTAAATCACAAATAGGAATTATTGAAGGTACTAAGGTTGTCGATGGTAAAGGACGAGCCATCGCAAGATTCGGAAAATCTCAGCTTGCAACTGAAGTCTTTAATGATGTCAAGGACGGCATAAGAAAGAATATTTCTGTTGGCTACTTGATTAAAGAAATGGATAAAGTCGAAGATCAAGACGAAGAAAAATCTGATGGAAAGGATTTTTTCAAAGTTAAGATTCAGCCTTTAGAAATTTCAATGGTGTCTGTACCCGCAGACGTGAACGTGGGTATTGGACGAAATTTAACTTCACGTATAACAATAAAAGAGGACAACATGGACAAAGCAAAAGATGTTGCCAAAAAAGTTGAAGTTAATCCTGACGAAATCAGAAAAGCTGAGTTAGGTAGAATTAGAGAAATCGAAGCTATCGCAACAAAGCATAACAAAAGAGATTTCGGTAATGAAGCTATCAAAAGCGGAGTTTCCGTTGCTGAATTCAAAGGGTTAATGCTAGACAAAATTGGCACAGACAAGCCTTTAGAAAATGATCCAACTTCAATTGGATTATCTAATAAAGAGCAAAAAAGATACTCTATTGCAAAAAGCATAAGAGCGTCTTTATCAAATGATTGGTCTAGTGCGGGATTCGAAAGAGAAGTTTCAAAAGAAATTGAGAAACAATCGGGTAGAACTGCAAGAGGCTTTTATGTTCCTGGCGATGTTTTCAAAAGAGATCTTACACAAGGTACGGCAAGTGCGGGTGGACACGTAACACCTGACGTACATAGAGGGGATCTTTTTATAGACGCGTTAAGAGGACAATCAGTAGTACAACAAGCGGGCGCAACTATCTTTAGAGGTCTTAAAGGTGATATTAAAATCCCAAGACTAACAACTAAGGGAACGGTTGGGTTTGTAGCTGAAAATTCGGCTGTAAGTGAAACGAACCAAGCTTTCGATCAAGTAACAATGACAGAAAGAACTCTTGGCGGTTTCGTAGATTTATCAAGAGTATTGATAAACAATGCAGATCCTTCAATTGAAACAATCGTAAGAAACGATATGACACAACAAATCGGTTTAAAAATCGATGAAGTTGCTTTTGAAGGTGGAGCTTCAAACGAGCCTACTGGTATTACTCAAACAAGTGGTATTGGTGACGTAGCCATCGGTACTAATGGTGGAGCGATTACTTATGACGCAACAATCGACATGATTAAAGAAGTCGCTCAGGATAACGCTTTAGCTGGAAGCTTAGCATACGCTTTCACGCCTGAAGTAGTTTATCAAATGAGAAAAACACCAAAAGTATCTTCAACTGACTCCGTTATGATTATGGACAATGCAGATCAATTAAATGGTTACAGAGTCTTTCAATCAAGTCAGTTACCTAAAGATCTAACAAAAGGAACTTTATCAAGTACGGCTCATGCTGGAATATTTGGTAACTTTGCAGATCTTTTAGTTGGTTACTATTCAGGATTAGATGTATTAGTCGATCCTTATACTGGTTCAAGTGCTGGAACGGTTAGACTAAACTTCTTTACTGGTATGGACGTAGCTGTTAGACACGCAGAATCTTTCTGTGCGATCTTAGACATAGACGAAACAGCGTAATAATAACAATTAGCCTGGCGGTCTAAAAAACCGCCAGGTTCTCATAATGAAAAAAAATAAAAAAAAAGATTTAGGTAAAACAAAAAAATTAACTAATAGAGCAATAGGTTTAAGAAACTCATTTATTAAATTTATAAAAAGAAATGGAATATCCAGCTCACATACTAATCAAAGGTAAAAAGTATAAGCTTATTCCAATAGATAAAAAATTAGCAGATAAAAAACAAATAGACGGGGAAGTAGATTTTGAAAGTCAAGAGATCTTAATTAACAAAGATATTGACCATGAAAATATATTAATTACTTTACTACACGAAATCTTTCATGTGATTGTGTATAATGGAAAATTAAAGTTATCACTAAAACGTGAAGAAAAATATGTTGATTTATTTAGTAAAGAATTAGTTAAGATCTTACAAAATAAAAAAAACAAAAAGTTAAACTTATTAATAAGAGATTTATTATGATAAAAAAATTTTTTAAAAACATCATTTGTAAAATATTTTGTATTAAACAATGTATGTGTTCACAAAAGAAGAAATAATGAAATCCCGGAATAACCTGAGGTTGTATAATTATGGCGGTTGAAACAGATAGCATAAGAGATATTTATTTTAATAATAATGAATTTTCTGAGAACGCAACAATCACGCCTTCAGGTGGATCTTCAAGTGTTATTAAAGTAATTTTTGATAGACCCGATGAAACACTAGGATTAGGTGAAGCTGGTATTACAAGTCATCGTCCAAGAATAATGGTAAAAACTTCAGATATATCTAGCCTGGCGCATGGTGATTCTGTTGTTGTAAATTCAACTAATTATACAATTGCAGAAATACTAAGGGACGGAACGGGAATAGCTGAAATATTTTTAGAAACAAATTAAAATGGCACATCAACGTAAAACAATTAGGGACGCTGTTATTACAAGTTTAACTGGATTATCAACAACTGGATCTAGGGTTTTTAATAGTAGAGTTTATCCAAATGAGGAAAGTAAATTACCATGTTTAAATGTTTTTACTTTATCTGAGGCTGTCGAATTAGATAGTGTCAAATCAACAATAAGAAGCCTGGAGCTGGTGGTTGAAGGGTTTGCAAGTGCAAATAGCAATATAGAAAATACCTTAGATACCATCGCAACTGAGGTTGAAGAAGCTCTAGGAAGTGACACATCTTTAAGTAATACGTGTCAATCACATAATATTACAAATACTGAAATTACCTTAGCAAATGAGGGATCGTTACCAATTGGTGTTGTACGGCTGGTTTTTAACGTAATTTATCGTACTACGCAAGCTGACGTGGAAACACAAATTTAAGGCTTGACCAATTAACTAATAATTATAGGAAGGTACACATGGCAACTATATCAGGAAATAACGGAACTATTTTTGTGGGTTCAGGTCAAGTGGCTGAAGTTAAATCTTTTAGTTTAACTCAATCAAATGACGCAATCGAAACAACTCAAATGGGAAATAGTTTTAAATCTTTTAAACCAGGTTTATCGGAAGCTTCAGGTGACATCACTTGTCATTTAGACGTTACAGATACAGATGGACAACAAGCATTATCGGTTGGAGCTGAAGTAACTTTAGATCTAAGACCCGATGGTGATACTGCGGGAAATCCTAAGTTTACTTTAACAGCTATTGTAAACAATGTAGCGATTTCACAAACTATCAATGAGGTTGTTGAAAGATCGTTTAGTTTTACTGCTTCAGGTGGAGTAACACAAAGTACAATATAATAATATATGTCAGTAATTGACAACGCCACAAATCATTTTAAAGAGCAAGAAAATCGAATCATTGAAGTAAAAGAGTGGAACGCTAAATTTTTAATTAAGCCAATGACTCTTGATGAACAAAGACGTTTACTTGATAAAACAAAAACGAATCAAGTAGAGGCTATGGTCGATTTAATTGTTATGAAATGCTTAAATGAAGATGGCACAAAAGCTTTTAAATTAGAGGATAAAAAAAAGCTAATGACCGAAGCAGATCCAAATGTAGTTGTTGACCTAGTTAATAAAATTGGCGTTACTACGACAATCGAAGATCAAAAAAAAAGTTAATACAAGACATCGATTATTATAATATTTTTCAATTGGCTGAAGCTTTGCATAAGTCAGTTGCAGAAATAAAACAAATGTCGGTCGATGAATACTATGGTTGGCTTGCATATTTTGATATAAGAAACAATAAATTAAAATTAAAACATAAATAATATGGCACAAAAAAACTTAAAATTTCAAATATCAGCCGTTGATAGAACCAAAAAAGCTTTTGGAGCTGTCAAAAAAGGTTTAGGTGGATTAACTAAAGCTGTATTTAATTTTAAAACAGCCTTAGTTGGAGCTGTTGGTATTGGTGGTCTAGGAATTTTAATAAAAAATTCCTTAGAAGCAACCGATCGTATAGGTAAATTATCAGGTGTCTTAGGTATAAGCACAAAAGATCTACAAACATTTAAACTTGCTTCTCAAATTGGTGGATTAGAACTTGAAACTTTTGCAAAAGGTGTAAGAAGATTTACAGATAATATAGGTGACTTTGCAGATGGAGTTGGTGAGGCTAAAGTTACTTTTGAAAAATTAGGTATTACTCAGGCTGATATTTTACCAATACAAAATGACCAGGTTGCTTTATTAGGTTTAGTTGCAGACGCTTTAAATAAAGTTGAAGATGGAGCTATAAAAACAAAATTTGCAATTGAAATATTTGGTGGTCGAGGTGCAGAATTAATAAATATATTAGGTGGTGGATCTGAAGCTCTAAGAGAATTTTCTAAAGAGTCAACAAGGTTCGGTGCTTTAAGTGAGGCGCAAGTAAGATCTGTTGAAGCATTTAACGATAGTGTTGTAAGACTAAAAACAGTCTTGTTCAA
>MDSW01051887.1_pt1 | contig 10043 bp, 9 predicted proteins | sample 811171 | NCBI WGS metagenome assembly MDSW01 (sample SAMN05326641, study PRJNA326480) | marine metagenome | isolation source: seawater | place: Atlantic Ocean: North West | collected 2012
TATTGTTCCGACACTGGTGAAAGTGAGTCTCTTCCGATGTCCATACCCGTGCTACCTAAAATTCTGATGACAAAAGGGATGTTCATTTTTCCGGCTTCTTCTCCATCTATTAATAGTGTTACTGCTCCTTCAGGATCATTACGTTCAAGATAAACCCCTAACTTCACATTTCCTTCGGGGACAGTTGCTTCACTTTCGATTATTTTGTGATCATAAAAAATATTGTAATCGAACATAAGTTTTTCATCTTTAATAAAGAGCGACAAACCGACGTTAGATCCTCCAATGGCGAGGAGAACGCCGTTTTCGTTTTTTTTCCGTTTGATGTCTGCTTCAATAACAAATGATCTGTTTCCCATATTGGCTGCAACACCTGCTGGCATATGGGAAATTGGGTGGCGGTAAACGTAGGTTCTTTTAGCGTGAGGTGATCCCTTACCTGTTGAAGATCTAAATAATTCAAGTGTTCTATCGTCTAAGGGTAAAACTCCGTATTTTTCTGCCTCCTCCCACCACAGCTGAATCATCTCATTTAAGCGTTCTGGTTCTTTTGTGGCAAGATTGTTAGTTTCGGATACGTCTCTATCTAAATGAAATAATTCCCACTCTTCTTCGTCATAATCTTGTCTAAATTCATGACGTGAGACAGCTTTCCAGCCGTCACACCAAATCGCTCGATGACCAAACATTTCAAAATACTGAACTTTTTTTCGTGTCGGTTCAGATTCAGAATTAAGCAGGTAAGCGAAGCTCGTCCCAGCGACTTCAAGTTGTTCGATTCCGTTAAAAAGTTTAGGAGCTTCTAATCCTAATATTTCTAGGATTGATGGCATTACATCAGTCACATGATGAAATTGATCTCGTTTGCCGCCTTTATCTTTAATTACCTTTGGCCAGCGGATTATAAATGGATCTCTGACTCCTCCACCATGAGTGGTCTGCTTATACCAACGCATGGGAGAATTGCCTGCTTGCGCCCATCCCCATGGGTAATTTGAGTGAGACTTTGGACCTCCTATGTCATCTAATTTCTCTACCGCTTTATCTACATCCTCCGGAACCATATTGAAATATTTCATTTCATCTATCAAACCAGTCGGGCCGCCTTCTTGACTTGCCCCATTGTCAGAAAGAAGCATGACCAATGTGTTTTCTTCTAAATCCATATCATCTAAATATTTCAACAAATTTCCAATTTGCGCATCAGTGTGATCCAACATTGCAGCAAACGCTTCTTGCAAGCGACACGCAAGGGCTTTCTGATTTGCACTCAAGGAGTCCCATTCTTCAACTCCGGGGTTTCTGTCAGCTAAAACTGTGTCTTCTGGAATTACTCCCAATTCTTTCTGCCTGTGAAACCAATCGTTGCGGATTTCATCCCATCCGGAATCAAATTTGCCTCGATACTTTTCAAGGAATTCCTGTGGAGCTTGATGTGGCGCATGAGTTGCTCCGAATGTTAAATAGAGAAAGAACGGTTGTTCCGGATAGATCGACTTTGAGTCGTTGATAAACTTACACGCATTCTCCACAAGGTCTTGGCTTAAATGATAGTCGTTTTTGTCTTTTGGGCGTTCAATGTGGTGGTTGTCAAGGGTTAGTTCCGGATGAAATTGGTCTGTTTCTCCTTGCAGAAAACCATAGAATCGGTCAAAGCCACTTTGAGTTGGCCAATGACTAAACGGGCCCGCTCCAGAAGTTTCCTCCATTGGGGTTAGGTGCCATTTTCCTACACAATATGTTCCATAACCTTCGTCTCTCAGTAGTTCAGCGATGTTTGCTGCGTGCTTTGTAATTCTTCCGCGTAAATGAGGAAAGCCGCTTCTCATATTTGAAACGGCTCGCATACCAACCGTGTGATGATTTCTGCCTGTTAAAAGGCATGCACGAGTTGGAGAGCAAAGAGCTGTTGTATGAAAATTCGTAAACTGTAGGCCTTCTTCAGCCAATTTATCCATGTTTGGCGTATCGATAGAAGAGCCGTAACAGCCAAGATGAGCAAAGCCCGTGTCATCAAGAAGAATGAGAACAATATTCGGACTTCCCGATGGCGGTTGTTTAATTTCAGGCCACCAAGGTGTCGAATCCTCGTAAGTTTTACCTATTACACCGTCAAATTTTTCCATATTTCCTTAGTCGAGTTAAATTAGTAGATAAAAAGTAGCGTTTTATATGCCGATAGTACAATGAGATCCTTGTGAATAGTAAAAAACCTATCATTTCAGACATCTTTCAAGAAGATGAATGGTTAGAAAATAAGGAATTCGATTTTTCCGATATTACATACCATCGATCAAAGAATCATGGGACAGTCAGAATTGCCATTGATAGGCCTGAAGTCAGGAATGCCTTTCGCCCGAAAACTGTGGATGAGCTTTACTCAGCTCTAGATCATGCTCGAATGACGACTGATGTAGGGTCAATTCTTTTAACCGGCAATGGCCCCTCTCCGAAAGATGGCGTATGGGCGTTCTGTTCGGGTGGTGATCAACGTATTCGCGGGAAAGATGGTTACCAATACGACGACGACTCTGTTTCCAACACTGGCAGACTTCATATTCTTGAAGTTCAAAGATTGATACGTTTTATGCCAAAAGTCGTAATCGCTGTAGTTCCTGGTTGGACAGCGGGCGGTGGGCATAGCCTCCACGTAGTTTCAGATCTGACACTCGCAAGTCGTGAACATGCTAAATTCAAACAAACAGATGCCGACGTAGCGAGTTTCGATGGTGGTTTTGGTTCCGCTTATCTCGCTCGTCAGGTGGGTCAAAAATTCGCTAGAGAGATTTTCTTTTTAGGCCGCACTTACGATGCGGATGAAGCATTTCATATGGGAATGGTAAACGAAGTAATTGATCACAAGAATCTTGAAATCGAAGCCTTAAAATGGGCGTCCGAAATTAATGCGAAAAGTCCTACAGCTATCCGTATGTTAAAATTTGCTTTCAATTTAATTGATGATGGTTTGGTCGGCCAACAGCTTTTTGCAGGTGAGGCTACTCGGCTTGCTTATTCCACCGACGAAGCTTCTGAGGGTAGAGATGCTTTTTTACAGAAACGAGAAGGTGACTTCTCCGCGTTTCCTTATCATTATTAGAAACTATCTCTGAATTCCTGTCTCGATCTCTGCTCTCTCCACACAGCGTTTTACACCTTCCATAATTAAATCTGTTGCATCACGCGGAGTTTTTTCATCAATTACACCTAAGTATTCGCAACGTAAAACAACATGCTGTCGATTCCATGGCTTCATGTAAGGAAGATATTTTCCTCTCGGCCAAAGAAGCTCGCTACCGCTCGCACCTGAAGCCACAACTGGGATCCTTGTCTCAACAGCGAGCTTTCCTATCCCTATGTGTCCTCTTGAAACACCTCTTTCTGCCCAGTCTGCTTTTGGAACGACTCTCCCTTCCGGCATAATTGCTACTGACCATCCGTTACTTAAAGCTTCTGCAGCTTGATCAATTGCATCTAACCCCTGCACGGGAATACATTTTAAAGATCGGAGTAGTGGCCCTATCAATGGATGTTTAAAATATGAAGCAGCTACTAGCGCCCTGATTGGTTCGCTCCACTGAAAAAAAGTTGGACCGGCTATTAATAGATCTGAAAGGCTTCTGTGGTTGCAGGCGTATATAAGCGGTCCGTTTCTTTTTCTTGGTAAATCTTCCACATCGACTTTCGCTAAATTGCGAGTAAATAAAGTCAGATTGCGAAAAGATTTTTGCAGGTTTTGCCTGTCGCTATCATTTATTTGCATTTAACAACCTAAAATTACGTAGTTCCGTAAATACGATCACCCGCATCACCTAAACCAGGCACTATGTAGCCCTTTTCATTCAATTTTTCATCTAACGAAGCTGTCCAAATTTCCACATCGGGGTGAGCTTTATGCAATGCTTCAACTCCTTCAGGTGCAGCTAACAAACAAAGGAACCTTATCGAAGAGGGTTTCTCTTCTTTCACTCTTGATAACGCAGCACTGGCGGAATTACCTGTGGCCAACATTGGATCAACCACAATCGTCATTCCTCCTTTGAGAGGGGGAAACTTGCAATAATACTCGACAGCTTCCAAAGTTTCATGGTCACGATACAAACCTACGTGTCCCACTCTGGCATTTGGTATCACCTGAAGAACTCCCTCCAGTAGACCATTGCCGGCACGTAAAATTGAAACTACTGATGGCATTTCAGATAATTGGGGCATTTCAGTTTTAACAAGTGGTGTTTCAATTTCGACTTGTTCTGTCGGTAGTTCTCGAGTCACTTCATAAGCGAGTAAAAGACTTATTTCATTCAACAAGGTTCTAAAATTCTGAGTCGTAGTATCCTTTCGACGCATTTCCGTTAATTTGTGTTGAACAAGCGGGTGCTCCACAACGTGCAATCCATTTATAGTTTCCTGATCCATGAGACAACAATAGGCGATAGTCATGAATTCCGCGTTATGGATCTGGCAGATTTATGACTATTTCTATTGATCTATTTCTTTTATGAGCTAGATTGCTCCGTTAGTTTGTTTATTTTTTATAGGATCATTATGAGTAGAGAACCCTTAACTATTTGGAAAACAACAGTTCCAAAAAATTGGATCGACTACAACTCTCATATGACTGAGGGTTATTACGGAGTTGCTTTTGCAGAGGCCTCTGATGAATTCCTGATTCATATAGGGTTTGACTCTACCTATAGAGATAATTTTGGAACCTTTTACACAGTTGAGGCACAAATTCGCTTTCTGGAAGAAGTTAAGCAAGGTTCAAAGATTTACACTGAAACAGTTTTAATCGCATGCGATCAAAAAAGAATTCAACTACACCATTCACTTTTTAGCGATAAAAGTTCGACTCCTGCGGCTACACAAGAAGCGATGTTGCTGCATGTATCTAAAAAGAACGGAATTCCAAGTGCTTCTCCCATTAGGGAACCGTTATCGAATAATCTAGATCAAATCCGCGAACTTCATTCAGAGATTGTCCGTCCCGGTTATCTGGGTCGTGGAATTAGACAAATCTAATAATGACGACTTCCTCCAATAACCCTAAATCCAAAACTCTCCTAGGAATTTGGGCTTTGTTTCTTGCTTTTGCTTTTGTTCAGCTAGGCAATGGCGTCCAGAGAGTGTTGTTACCAGTCCGAGGAGAAAGTGAAGGTTTCACTCCTTCGACAATGGGACTTGTTATGGCGTTTCATTTTGCCGGTTATCTTATTGGTGCAAAATCTGCACCAATAAGTTTAAGCGCAGTAGGACACATACGAGTTTTTTCAGCAATGGCTTCCCTTGCTTCAATTGGTGTACTCATTAATTCAGCTTTAATTACGCCTTTCACTTGGTGTGGTATTTATTTAATCGGCGGTATATGCAATGCGACTATTTTTGTCGTACTCGAAAGCTGGTTGAACGATAGAGCTACTAATGAAAATCGCGGACAAATACTAGGCATTTATATGTTAATAAATGTCGGCGGATCTGCGGGAGGGCAACTTCTTGCAAATTTGGGAGATGCAAACGGATTTACAATGTTCATATTTTCTTCCGTCTTGCTTTCTCTTGCAATAGTCCCTATGACTCTTTCAGCTTCAGCGAATCCTCCTGTCCCCACTACTTCTTCAATGCCTTTTTGGGAACTGTACAGATTGGTCCCCTCTGCTGTCGTTGGAACAACTTTTGCTTCGTTCGTGCAAGCCGCCATGTCGAGCATGGCGATGGTTTTTGCTATCGAAGCTGGTATGTCTACAGGAAAAGCAACAGTTTTTGTTGGCGCAGGTTTAACGGGTGCAATATTTCTGCAAATACCACTAGGGCGCCTCTCTGACAGATTTCCTCGACGGATAATCATTCTTTTCTGTATTTTTATTTCTGCCACTATTGCAGGGGCGCAGTCTTTACTATCCAATTCGAATGATCTTCATATTTTTTTAAATTTTCTATTTGGAGCTTTTGTATTTCCCCTATATGGATTATTCGCCGCACTAGCTAACGATTGGATACCTTCTGAGAAGCGAATTTCCGCTTCTTCCACACTCGTTCTTGCCAGTAGTTCAGGCGCTGTCGTGGCACCAATAGTTTTAGGTTTCTTGTTAGGGAACTTTGCTCCTTCGTCCTATTTTCTCGCTAACGCGACTGTTCTTACACTCATTGGTGTATATATTTCTTACCGAACTCGTGTCAGAGAAGCTGTTCCTGTCGAAAAACAATCGCCTTTTATTCCTCTGGTAGCCCGTTCCGGTCAAATTGCCCACTCTCTGGGACGTTGGATAAGAAACCCACTCGCTGTGTGGCCAAAAGAAAAATCTGACCAAGAATAGCAACTAATTGTCTATTAGATCAACAAGTGACGCAAATCCCGAATCCTTTTCGAGTTCCGACTGAGAAACTGTCTGCCCAATCAATGTTCGTCTCCTCAATAGATCATCTAAGTCGTAGATAAACTCATTTTCTTTCATAACGAATATCTCCGCAGGAGAGTAATCAATTTTTTCACTCAGATTCTCTCCTGTTTCAGGATTCTCAAAAATTTTTTCTATTATCTCAAAAGATCGCGAACCATGGCGCCGCCAAAGTTTCTTTATTTTCTCACCTTCAATATCGTGCCTCTTTGCGGCGTGAACAAAAATTGATTTTTCGGCGTTTGAGGGCTCGCCGTACCAACGGTTAGTAGGTTTTAAAGTTTTATACCCGAGGTCTTCAACTGAGCTAACAACTTCTTCTCCAACATTTAAACAGTCAGAAAGTTTCCCCCCCATCACGGAAATCATTCGATACCTGCGGTTTGTTTCAACTTCATGTCGCCTTGACAATTCAGTCCAATCCTTGTCTTTATCAACTCCACCTTTAGGGATTACAAGTGGCCTCACCCCAACTCTTTCAGCAATCACATCTTCTGCAACAAGTGGTTCAGAAAGAGAGAGTTTGGTATTTGCCTCTCCGAGTAAGAAATCTATATCACCACTGTTAACCGACACTTCATGTTCCTTGACACGTTCATCAGTTGTTCCTATCACAGAGCAATCCCCCATTGGTATAACGTAAAAAAGACGCTGCGTTCCATCAAAGAAAGCGAGTATCCGTCCCGAGTCAGTCACTCGAGGAACTATTAAATGAACACCTTTCGAGAAAACAAGATTGCTTTCTGTTTGAGTTTCTGTCATATCACAAATTTTACTTACTTCAGGACCGGCGGTATTCACAAGCACATCCGAAGACGTTTCAAACTCTTGGCCCAATATTTCATCTTTAACTTTTAAGTGCCATTTCTTATTTAGATATTCAGCCTCTAAGACTCTCATATAGTTGCCAACTGAAGCACCTCTATCGACAGCATCTACAATCATTTGAATAACAAATCTCGAATCATTATCAATAATCAGATGGTCAGAATATTCAATCCCTCCAATTAAATTGTCCGCTCGTATAGAAGGTTCGAGTCTCTTAATCGTTCTGGGTGAACGGTATCGCGGTCTTTTGGTCGCAAATTGACCGATACCCCAATAAGCATTTGCACCCACTGTCGCAAACCAAGGGGCAAAGGGTGACGAGGCGTCAAGAGCTGCAAGGAATCTTTTTTCTACTAATCTCGACGGATAAGCGCGTGCAAGTCGATTTCTGGAATGACATAACCCCATCACAAGTTTCAATTCATAACTCTCCAAGTATTTAAAACCACCCCACACCAAATTAGATGACTCCTGACTAACTCCAGAAGCAAAATCGTTTTTTTCAAACAAAGCCACATTCACACCATGCGTTCGTAAAGCTAATGCTGAAACAGCTCCATTAATGCCACCCCCGATAATTAATGCATCAAAATGCGTCGATGCTATTTCCTGAATATTTTCAGAACGTTTTTTTTCAATTTCTACCGCCCCCGATTTCATGACTTACTAGTTTCATCTAACGGAAAGGCTTTAACAAAATGTCTGATTTCAACGTTTTTGAACAAACCGGCAACTGCATAAGGATCGTTATCAGCAAAATTCTTCACTTGCGAAATGTTGTCCATTTCAAGAACAATCAACGAGCCGCACATAATTCCTTCATCATCTAAAAGAGGGCCTGCAAAAACTAATGGGGAGTCAATTAGATATGCCAGATGAGCCTCTCGAGTGTTCATTCTAAGTTCAATAGAGTTTTCTTTATCTAATGCGTAAATAGCAAAAAGCATTTCCACCTCCCCTCAGATCGTACCCTTTGATTCATCCACAAAAGTTAGTTAATTGTTCTAGTGGTATATTCTTTTACTGGAAGGGGAAGTTATGGGTTCTATTGAATTACTTATTGACGGATTAGATTTTGGCGAAGGTCCCCGTTGGCATGATGGAATGCTTTGGTACTCAGATTTTTTCCAGCATCGCGTCTATACAGTTTCACTTGAAGGGAAACGCGAAACTGTTTTGGACTTGGGAGAAGAACAACCATCTGGTCTCGGTTGGCTGCCAAATGGCGATTTACTCGTAGTGGGAATGTTGGACCGTAAGATATTCCGCTATGACGGAAACCAAAAAACCGTACACGCAGAGCTAGGCGACATAGCTACCTGGCATTGCAATGACATGGTTGTATCCAAAAGTGGGATTGCTTATGTCGGCAACTTTGGTTATGACTACGGCTCAGGAGTTGAACCTGTTATGGCAAATCTCGCCGCAGTTTATGAGGATGGCACAAGAAAAATAGCTGCAACTAACCTCAACTTTCCTAATGGTTCGGTAATAACAGCAGATGAGAAAACCTTGATAGTGGGAGAAACATTTTCTTGTCAATACAAGGCATTTTCAATTCGACCAGACGGAACTTTAAGCGATAGTAGAATTTGGGCTGAAATACCAGGGCGCCTTCCAGATGGATGCGCCTTAGATGCTGAAAATGCAATCTGGTTCGCAGACGCATTCTCCTCCCAAGTTGTCAGGGTTATTGAAGGTGGGGAAATAACTGATGTCATCGATTTACCTCAACGAACTTTTGCTTGCATGTTGGGTGGTGATGATGGGAAAACGCTTTTCATCCTTACCGCTACAAGCGATCCCGAAACGGGAATTGAACCCGGCAAGGGTGCAATCTATACCACTCAAGTAGAAGCCCCTCACTCTGGAATGCCGTAGTTCTACTCAGAAAATCTGATCAGAGGAATTACTCTTTCCGTTCGCTCCTGATAGTCGTTATACCAAGCTCTATCTTCACAAAGTTGGTTCCAAAGCAAATCACGCTCTAGGCCTTCCAGAATTTCGGGAGTGGAAATGTACTCGCTATTTTGCGTTCTAATTTTTACTTCACTGTTAGAGGCCTGATCACGGAGATTTGCTAACCAGTCAGGCTCTTTATCCGCTCCAGCAAATGAACCAACAACTACTCGATGTCCATCTTCGTCTCGCCAAATTGGAAGCGCACACTTGTGCTCTTTTCCGGAACGTCGCCCTATTGTCGTGAGAATAATATGGTGCATACCCACCTGCTGCCAAACATTGTCTTCATTGCTCGCTTCTAGCGCCTCAACGTGAGCATGTGAAATTTCAACAATTTGGTCGTGTGTTGGCGTATCCCAAAACTGTTCAATTCTCTGATTCTCGTTTTCCATATTAAATTCGCCTATCTTCTTCTTTCCAATATGGCTCCCTCAAAGGTTGTTTTTGAATTTTGCCTGTTCCTGTTCTTGGTAATTCATCTAAGAAATCTATTGATTTTGGAGATTTATAGCCTGCTAGATTTTCTCGACAATAAGCAACTAGTTGCTTCCCCAAGGAGCCAAGATCATTGTCGTCCCTTGGAACCACAATCGCTTTAACCTGCTCACCAAATTCATCATCCGGGACGCCTATCACTGCAACATCTTTAACGGCAGGATGACCTCCAAGAACACCTTCAATCTCTGCGGGATAAATATTTACTCCGCCAGAAATAATCATGTCAATCTTTCTGTCACTCAACCATAGATAACCATCTTCATCCAAAAAGCCGATATCTCCAAACGTGAAAACTCCTGGTTCCAGGTGTGCAGCTTCTGTTTTTTCCGGAGCATTGTGATATTCAAAATCTGTTCCCATTAA
>MDSW01173577.1_pt1 | contig 10043 bp, 10 predicted proteins | sample 811171 | NCBI WGS metagenome assembly MDSW01 (sample SAMN05326641, study PRJNA326480) | marine metagenome | isolation source: seawater | place: Atlantic Ocean: North West | collected 2012
AAACCACCTCCACCTCCACCTCCACCTCCACCTCCACCTCCACCTCCACCTCCAGCTCCACCAGAAGAAGCAAAACAGGATGAAGAAGAGACAGATATCGCTAGTAGTGAATCAGATGAAGATTTAGAAATACTTGATGAAGAAGTTGAAGAAACTTTCATGAGAGTTGAAGAAATGCCTTCTTTTAAAAATTGTAAAGCAGGAGATGAAGAATGTACACAAGCAGAAATAATAGCATTTATTAATAGAAATGTAAGGTACCCTGAGCTCTGTAAGCAAAATAATATAACAGGAAGAGTTTTTGTGGAAATGGTAGTAGATAGGAAAGGTAAAGTAACTAAAGTGAAGCTTGCTCCAGGATCGGAGGGTATGGCTCATGAACAATTAGAAAACGAGGCATTAAGGGTAGTAAATAAGTTACCTGATTTTAGACCAGGCAGACAGCAAGGAAGAGCTGCTAATGTTAGATACACAATCCCTATTATTTTTAATCTTGAATAGAATTTATGGTAGACAATATACATCCTTTTCAGCACAGAGTAGCAAGACATTTAAAAGAAAAAAGAAATAGACATAAGTCAAAAGTTTTATGGTTTACGGGTCTTTCTGGTTCAGGCAAGTCAACAATTGCTAATGCAACAGAAGCTCTTTTACATCAAAGAGGCATGCAAACATATATTTTAGATGGAGATAATGTTCGTATGGGATTAAATAAGGACTTGGGCTTTACAGCTGAAGATAGAAAAGAAAATATAAGAAGAATATCAGAAGTGGCAAAATTGTTTGTTGATTCTGGTTCGGTTGTGTTAACTGCTTTTATATCTCCATATATTTTAGATAGGGCTGATGCAAAAAAAACAATAGGTGGTGATGATTTTATAGAGGTTTTTGTTAGTGCTGATTTATCAGTTTGTGAAGAAAGAGACCCTAAAGGTTTATACAAAAAAGCAAGATCAGGAGAAATTAAAAACTTTACAGGGATAGATGCTCCTTATGAAGAGCCTGTTAATCCAGATTTAATTATAAAAACAGATAAATATACAATTGAAGAATGTGCAAATCAGGTTGTAGGATATATGTTAGAAAAAAATTTTATTAAAGCTTAAAAAAATAATAATATGAGTAATTGGGAATTTATTAATCACGGAGGAAATCCAACTAGCAATGCAGATAAAAAGTATGCTATTTTTGTTGGTCGTTTTCAGCCTTATCATCAAGGTCATATTTCTTTAATTATGCAGAAATTAAATAAAGGAATACCTGCTTTAATATTGGTTAGAGACATTGAACCTGATGAAAAAAATCCTTTCACAACGGAACAAACTATAAGTATGATTGAAAAATATCACTCAGCTCATAATCATGACGTTAAAGTTATGAAAATTCCAGATATAGAAAGTGTAAATTATGGAAGAGGAGTTGGTTATGAAATTAATGAATTTTCTCCACCAAAAGATATAGGATGGATTTCTGCAACAGGAATCAGAAAATCTATTTTAGAAAATAATGATGACTGGAAAAAACTTGTTGATGTATCAATTCAAGATGATGTTGAGAATTATTTGAAAAATTAATTCGTAATTACATTATTTAATAATGTTAAATATAAATGAATATTTAGATTCTACTTTCCTTAAAACACCTTCTGAGTGTAATTTAGATGATTCTGATTATGTAAATCGTATTAAAAGTTTTATTCAAGAGTCTATTGATTGTAATTTTAAATTGGTGATGTTAAGAATAGATTATGTCAATACAGCTGTAAAAATGATAAAGAAACAAAAATCAAAAACCCTTGTAGGTACAGTTGTCGACTTTCCTTTTGGGAAGGCAAGTACATCAAATAAAATAGAATTAACCAAAAAAGCTTTAAGCTCCAAAGTAGATGACATAGACTGTGTTGTTGATTACGAAGGATTCAAAAAATATTATCATCACAAAACATCTAATTTTATTAACAAATTTAAAAATGACATTTATTATGTTTCAGATTTAGTTTTGAAAGAACAAAAGACAATAAAATGGATTATAGAAACAGGAGCTTTAAATAAAAAACAAATAGAACAAATTGTAATTATTATTAAAGATGTTTTTTATGAAAAATTAAGTCATTATGATGTTTCTAATTTTTTTATAAAAACATCTACAGGTTACTACAAAGGTACTGGCGCCACACTTGAAGATATTAAACTTATAAGTTTTCTTTCAGAAGGAATACCCGTAAAAGCATCTGGAGGTATATATACAAAAAAACAAGCTTTAAAAATGATTGACAACGGATCATCTAGAATAGGTACATCAAAGGCTTTAGACATTTTTTTAAATAAGTAATAAAATGAAATTGGATTTAAATTATTTATTAGAATTGAGTATAAAAGCTGTTTGTGAAGCTTCTGAAGAAATATTAAAAATATACAACAATGCTAATTTTGATGTAGAAAAAAAACAAGATGGGACTCCAATTACTTTGGCAGATAAAAATGCTAATAAGGTTATAGAAAATATTTTGTCTAAAACTAATATTCCTATTTTAAGTGAAGAAGGTAAAGATATTATGTATGAGGAAAGAAAATCTTGGGATTATTTTTGGTTAGTTGATCCACTGGACGGAACAAAGGAATTTGTGAAAAAAAATGGAGAATTTACAGTTAATATTGCTTTAATCAAAAATGGGCAGCCATTGCTAGGTGTTATACTTGTTCCTGTTACAAGTGTGTTGTATTTTTCTTCTGTAAATTTAGGTTCTTTTAAATCAAATGATTTAGATTTTCAGAATTTTAAAATAAGTGATTTAGTTAATTTAAGCAAAAAACTACCTTTAATAGAAGAAAGAGAGTGTTATACAGTTGTTAGTAGCAGGTCTCATGTCACTCATGAAACAGAATTATTTTTTAAAGAACAAAGAAAAAAATTTGGGGATATCAAAATCATACCAATAGGGAGTTCTCTAAAGATCTGTTTAGTTGCAGAAGGAACAGCAGATGCTTATCCCAGATACGGGCCCACTATGGAATGGGATATTGCGGCAGGTCATGCAATAGCTAAATATGCTGGAAAGAAAGTAACAACAATAATTGATTCAGAATTAAAAGATCCATTGAGTTATAATAAAAAAAAATTAATTAATCCTTGGTTTATTGTACAATAACATATGTTAAATAGGATTTTTAATTTATTGTTATCTTATAAAATTTTAGATTCTGATTTTATTGAAATCCTAAAAGGAGCATCTTCTTATTTATTTTTAAGATTTTTTGGCATTATAACAGGATATGTTTTAATGATATCAATTACAAGATGGTACGGTCTAGAAGGTTCTGTTGTTTATGGTAAATATCTATTAGCTTTGCTTGTTTTAAGAGTGTTTATTTTGGTTTCTAAATTAGGCACAGATATAACTTTTTTGCGTTTTGTTTCATCTTTTAATGCAAACTCTAATAAACATAAAATATATAATTTATACAAAAAAATACTTTTAGTTGTTATTCCAATTTCTTTATTAATGTCATCTATTATGTTTTTTTATTGTGATCAAATTGCCGCTTTAATTGGAGCAGATGCTATTCACATAAAGATATTGTCTTTCGCTTTAATCCCAGCAGTTATTTTTTATTTAAACATTCAAGGTTTCAGAGGACTTAAAAAGATATTTTTATACTCTTTTTTTTATGAATTTGCAATCTCTTTTCTTACGTTATTATTTTTAGTAATTGCTTTTATCTTTTTAAAAGATAATTTTATCAATTATACTGAAATTCCTATTTGGGGTTATGCTACTGTTTTATTTTTGCTTTTTGTTTCTACTTTTATTTTTTGGTTTAAATATTTGTCAAAACTTACAATTAAAAGCAGTGTTAACTCTTTAGGTTTTAAAACGATTTTAACTACATCAATACCTTTGCTGTTTTCTCAGTCTTTATCATTTATTATGGGGTGGACAGATCAGTTAATGTTAGGCAATATGAGAAGTGCTCATGAAGTAGGAGTTTACGGAGTAGCGTTTAAATACTCTTTAATGGCTACAGTTTTTCTTGTAGCAGTTAACTCAATAGCTGCACCTAAATTTTCAGAGTTTTTTTCAAAGAATGATTACACAGGATTAAAAAAAGTAGTTAAACAATCTACAAAAATTATATTTTGGTTTACTTTACCAATTATTTTTATATTTTTTTTATTTCCAGATTTTTTCTTAAAGCTCTCAGGTGAATCTTTTGTTGAAGGTAAAAGAGTTTTATTTTTATTATTATTGGCAAGGTTTTTTAGTTCAATATGTGGTTCTGTAGGTAATCTTTTACAAATGACAGGACACCAAATACCTTTTATGATTATAATGTTAATTTCTTGTGTACTGAACATAACAATGAATGTTCTACTAATCCCTGTTCATGGAATAAATGGAGCAGCTATAGCTAGTTTTGCGAGTATTATTTTTTGGAATACATTAATGGTTATATATATTAAGAAAAAATTTAATTTTATAAGTATTTATATACCTATTTTTAAATGAAAATTCCAAATTTTTTAATTGTTGGTGCAGCGAAAAGTGGTACAACTTCAATGTGTAATTATTTAAGACAACATTCAAAAATATTTATTCCAGAATTTAAAGAACCACAATTTTTTGTTTATAAAAAAACTAAAGACAGGTTACATAAACAAATTAATTCTTTTGATGAATATAAAAAACTATTTAATAATAGAAAAGAAAAAATAATTGGAGAAGGCAGCGTTTTTTATCTTTTTTTTCATCAGGAAGCAATAAAGAATATTAAAAAATACTGTGACAAAGATGTTAAAGTTTTAATTATTTTACGAAATCCTATTGATAGATGTTTATCTGCTTATCATCACGTACGTAGAAATAATTTAATGGAAACACTTTCTTTAAAGGAAGCTTTAAAAGAAGAAAAAGAAAGGTATAAAAAAAATAAAAATATAACACCAATGACTTTATATAAGAGTATGGGTTTGTATTATCATCAGGTTAAAGCTTATTTAGACAACTTTAAAAATGTTAAAATTGTGATTTATGATGATTTTAAAAAAGAACCAAATAAAGTATATGAAGAAATATTGTCTTTTTTGAAATTGGATAAGGAACAAAAAATAAATTTTAACATAAAAGAAAATGTAGGTGGTTGGCAATGGAAAAGTAACTTTTTTAGACTTATATTTTTAAATAAAAATATTATTAAGATTTTATTGAGATGCATTTTGCCTAAAAATTTAACAAATAAATTGAAACAAAAATACATTAGCGTTAGTACAAATAGTACAACAGTAAATAGAGAAATTAAATCTTATCTTTGTAATTATTATAAAGAAGATATTAAAAAGTTATCAGATTTATTAAATATAGATTTAAGTTTTTGGCTAAAATGAAAACACCTAATTTTTTTTGTTTAGGAGCTTCTAAAAGTGGGACTACAAGTATTTATAAGGTTTTGGGTTCACACCCCGAAGTTTATAGTTCCAGTTTTAAAGAACCGCATTTTTTTGATAATGAACAAAATTACAATAAGGGTTTAAATTGGTATATTAAAAATTTTTATAAAAAAACAAAGAATCAAAAAATAATATCAGATTTTACTCCAACTTATTTGTATGACAAAAATGCTCCTTCAAGAATTAAAGAGACGTTAGGTGAAGATCTAAAGTTCGTTATTATTATAAGAGACCCTGTTGAAAGATCTTATTCTCATTATCTTCACACAAAGAGAGATAATATTGAAAAAAAAGATTTTTTAGAAGCATTATATATGGAAAAAGATAGGCTAAAAAATGCAGATTTTTTATCTAAGATGCATTATAGCTATATTGCTCAGAGTAAGTATTTTGAAATGATAAAAAGATATTTGAATCATTTTCCTAGAAAGAATTTTAAGATATATGTTTTCGAAGAAGATTTTAAAAATAAAAATTCTGTTTTTTTTGAAGGTTTATTTTCTTTTTTAGATTTAAAAAACAATAAAATCCAAAATACTGATGTTAAAATTAATGTAGCTAGCAAACCTAGATTAATGATAATTAAAAGAATATTATCATCTAGAGGTTCTTTTTTGATTTCTTTTTTCAAGTTTTTAATACCATCAATTTCATTAAGAAGAAAAATAAGAAACAAAATTCAGGCTTTAAACAACAAGCCTATAAAGAAGGATTCTTTGGATAAGAGAGTTAAAAAAATAATATTTGAAAAATATTTTAAACAAGACGTTAATAAGTTAGAAGAATTGTTGGACAGAGATTTAAGTTTTTGGAAAGATTTTTAATAGTATGCATTTATTTAATTATGAATTTATTTGTTCAAGCATTCTAAGATTTAGAAGGTTTATTTGGAATTTATTTTTTTCAGGCAACTTTAAAAAATTTGGAAAAGGAGCGACTGTTTGTAGGCCTTTAAAGTTACACGGATTAAAGTATATAGAATTGCATGATAAAGTTTTTATTCAAGATTTGTCCTGGCTTTTGGCTTTTAAAAATTCTGAAAATGAACCTATTTTAACTATTAAAGAAAAAACATATATAGGTCATTTTGCTCATATAGTTGCTGTTAAGGAAGTCATAATAGGGAAGAATGTTTTAATTGCGGATAAAGTTTATATATCTGATAATATTCATGATTATTCTTCAGTTACAACTCCTATAAAGGATCAAAAAATTAAATTTAAATCTAAGGTTATTATAGGAGATAATTCTTGGATAGGTGAAAATGTGTCTGTTATAGGGGCTTCTATAGGTAAAAATTGTATTATTGGGGCAAACTCTGTTGTAACAAAAGATATACCCGAATATTCTATCGCAGTTGGATCTCCAGCTTCTGTTATAAAAAGGTATGATTTTGATACTCAAAAGTGGGTAAAGATTTAAAATGATAAAAAATAAAAATATATCTTTTTGTTTAAATATTATTTCTTCTGCTTTTTTAATTTTAAGTGGGGGTAGTATATTGTTTGTTTTCAACAGAAATATTTGCACTTTGATTTTGTTTTTTTCTGTTTTATGTTTGTTTTTTTTTCATAAAAAACAATTAAGCAAAAAAGTATTTCAAACTTTTTTGTTGTCAATTTCATTATTTAGTTTTCTGATATTTATTAATTATATTTTTTCTATAAACCAACAGTCCGTAAAGAAATATTTTTTTCTATTATTTAGTTTTTTTATATCATCTTTTTATCTTTTGCATTATTTGAGATATAAAAAAAAAGAAGATTATTTGATTTATATTTATATAGTTCTGAAGATAATAATGTTTCATTCTTTAATAAATTTTTTGTTGTTTTTTTTACTCCCAAGTAGTTCTTTAAATCTATTGTCTTCGGATTTGTTAATTAACGATTATCAATGTAAAACTTTCGGTAATCTTTTCTTTTATTTAGACAGGAATATTATTGAAGTTGCTGGGATTAAGTTTTGTAGAAACCAGGGTTTATTTTGGGAACCAGGTGTGCTTCAGATATATTTAAATTTATTATTTTTTATAGAAGCTTTTTTGCTTAAGAGATCAAAGTACATTTTATTATTAACTTCCTTTGCTTTACTTTTTTGTTATTCTTCAACAGGACTAGTTTTGCTCGTTCTTCAATTGTTTTTTTATCTAAAATCAAATTTAAGAAGAAATTTATTGTTAGTTCCTTTGATTTTGATTTTAACGATACCAATAGTACAGATTACAAATCTTAACGTTAAGGATAAAATATCAGGAGAAGGATTTAATTCTACACTAAAACGTAATATAGATTTAGTGCAGCCTTTTCTATTGGCTTTAGACCATCCATTCACAGGAGTAGGGTTAGATGACCAAATGTACGTTAAGGAAAAAGATAAATACGAAATTAAAAATGAAAATGCTTATGAGGGAAGTTTTGGAAGAGGCACGTCTAATTCTATAACATTTATATTTGCTATTTTAGGATTTCCAACAGCTTTAATCTTTTTGTTTTTCATTTTTAATCATAATTTTATAGACAATAGATTATTATTTAATATAATACTATTATTATCACTTGCCTCAGAACCAATAATCTTCAAACCTTTTTTTCTAATTTTTTTAGCCTCAGGTATGTATTCTTTTTTAAGTAAATTTGTTAGAAACAATAAGTCGTGAGTAAAAGTATTTTTGTTACAGGTGGGGCAGGGTTTATAGGTTCAGAATTGGTTAAATATCTTTTAGAAAAAGAAGATTTCAAAATAACAATTTATGATAACTTGTCTTCACAAGTTCATTTAGATTTTTATAAAACTCCATTTTATAATAATATCAAAAATAAAGTAAATTTTATTTTGGGAGACATAAGAGATTTTGATCTATTGAGCAAATCTTTAAAAGGTCATAAAATTATTTTTCATTTTGCTTCTGAAACAGGAACAGGACAGTCTATGTACGAAAAAGATAAGTATATAGATGTTAATGTTCAAGGTACACATAATATTATTAAAGCTGCAAAGCAACATGATGTTGAAAAAATAATTTTATCTTCTTCAAGATCAGTTTATGGAGAGGGAAAATATTTAGATGAAAACAATTTAGAGTTTTATCCTAAATCAAGAGATTTTAATTTTATATCAAAACATGGTTTTGAAATAAAACATAAAAACAAACAAATTAGAGCTGTTGCTACAGATGAAAATTCTTTATGTAATCCAAATTCAATTTACGGATTAACAAAATTAATTCAGGAAGATTTAGTTTTAGATTCAAGGATACCTTATATAATATTGCGGTATCAAAATGTATATGGTCCGGGTCAATCTTTGTTAAATCCATATACTGGTATAATATCAGTTTTTTCTAATATGATTTATAACAATAAAAAAATTTTAATTTTTGAAGATGGTAGTCAAACGAGAGATTTTATATTTATAGATGATGTAACAAAAGTAAATTTTAAATCAGTTGTTTCTAATGATTTATTAAATGAAGTTTTTAATATAGGTACAGGTCAAAAAACAAATGTTTTAAGCTTATATAAAGTTATAAGCAGTGAGATGGGCAAAAAAAATAATTTTGAAATCACAATGAAGCATAGGTTGGGAGATATTAGGCACAACTTTGCTGATGTAAAAAAAATAAAAAAAGTTATTAAAAACTTTAACACCATAAATATTAATCAAGGTATTGAGAGATTTATAAAATGGTTTGAATCACAAGATGTCCCTTTAAGTTTGTTTCAAAAATCAATGAATGAATTAATCGAAAAAGATTTATATAAATGACAAAAATAGGTATAGTTACTATAACTTTTAACAGTGAAAAAGTAATAGAAGGTTTTTTGAATTCATTAAATCAACAATCATTTAAAGACTTTGAGTTGTTCGTAATAGACAATAACTCCCAAGATAAAACTATTCATAAATTAAAAAGTTCAAGTTTAAATTTTAATTTTAATTTAAAAATAAACAAAACAAATATTGGGGTAGCTGCTGGCAACAATCAAGGTATAAGAATGATTATTGATAAAAAAATACCAAATGTCTTGATTATGAATAATGATGTTGAGTTTGGTCAAGATCTATTGAAAAACATTTTTAATGAACACTTAAATGATGTAAAAAGTTTGATTACCCCCAAAATAAACTATTATAAAAAAGATATTATATGGTACGGAGGAGGTTTTTTTAAAAAAAATATTGGGTATAAACAGTATCACAGAGGTTTTGGGAAAAAGAGTTCTTCTTTTTGTTTAGAAAAAGAATATGTTGATTATGCGCCTACATGTTGTCTTTTTGTTCCTTGTAGTGTGTTTAGTGAAGTTGGCTTTATGGATGAAAAATATTTTGTTTATTATGATGATGTGGATTTTTGTTACAGGATATTACAATCAAATAATTTTAAAATTTTATTTTGCCCAAATATTATTATGTATCATAAAGTAGGGTCTTTGACTAAATCTAGAATTAAAGATAAGCTAAGTGATTTTTTTATTAAACAAAATGTCAGGAATAAGGTTTATTTTACAAGAAAACAAAAAGGCGTTCTTAAATACATTTTTTTGTTTTTATATTTTTTTGAAATTAACTTAAGGTTTATTTTCGATTTTAAATAT
>MDSW01001071.1_pt1 | contig 10042 bp, 7 predicted proteins | sample 811171 | NCBI WGS metagenome assembly MDSW01 (sample SAMN05326641, study PRJNA326480) | marine metagenome | isolation source: seawater | place: Atlantic Ocean: North West | collected 2012
CTGGTGAAAAAGAAATATTTTCTTCAGCCAAAAGGTTTGTGGAAACTGTTAATATAATGCTTCGCGAATACACAACCCCTTTTGAAGTGACAATTTTAGAAATTGGGTCATCCCATTCGATGGTTTTAACAACGGTGTTAAGTTTTACTGGAACTTCATCAGACCAGCTTTTAACTAAATTCCCGAAACCGTTTGGGACGGGGTAATCGGGTCCACTATTCAACGATTTTGCGTAGTCCAAAACAGATATTTGGTCTGGGTCAGCCGCGTTCAAGCTTGACTCAATATGCCACAATAGTGGAGTGTAGTGGTTTTCCAACTCGATAAATTCGGACATAGCTCTGTCATATTTCGCTGATTTTATAGTACTAAGGAGTTTGTCATAATTTTGGTAAAATGGTCTCATTTTGTCCAAAGCAATCTTTTTGTTGTTGGACACGTGAGTTGTTTTTGAAGGAGTGAAAAGATTTCCACTCAAAAAATTTATTGGTATATCTAAGCTTTTTGCTATTTCAACGAATGGATTTCGCGTGCCATCGTGAATGTATGAGCATCCCAGATCAAACCAGTTTCCAGGGCTTAACTCTTCACTATAGGCTCTCCCACCTCGGCGGTGCGAGGCCTCAAGTATAACTGTCCTTAATTGAGTACGCTGGAGTTTTCTTGCCGCACTTATTCCAGCAATTCCTGCGCCTATAATAGTCACATCTACTGGTTCGTTTGGTAAATTCAATCGCTAATTTCCTATTCTTCTGATTAGTGTTGTTCAAATGTGAACTAATCTGATATATTACTTTAAGGTATACTGTTTGCAAACCGTTGATAACCTAAAATATAATCTAGTCTAAACTAAGATCTTGTATATAAGTCAAAACCTTTTTAAATTCTGAAAAAAATTGATGAAAAAAAATAAATTTGAACACTCAACGGCTACTCTTAATTGGGATCGGTCCGGTTTGCCAGGGTGGACCTACTTTTCGGAACAATTGTTTGATCTTGAAAAGGATCTTCTTTTCAAAAGTTGTTGGCAGTTTGTATGTCACGTAAACGCTCTTGAGGAAGTGGGAAGTTTTTTCACGATCGATATAGCTGATGAGAGGGGTTTTGTCCTACGAGGAGCAGATAAAAACTTGAGAGCTTTTCATAATCTTTGTCCACATCGGGGTTCGAGGGTTCTTGCTGAAAAATCTGGGAGATGTAACAAGTCCATCATCTGTCCTTATCATGGCTGGGCCTTTAATTTCGATGGTTCGTTGAGGGGAATAGCGAGGAAAGATACTTTTCCTGATCTAAATACTGATAATTTAGGTTTGAAACCGTTAGAGATGGAGATCTGGAACGGTTTTATTTTTGTCAAGTTCAAGAAAAGCAATCAGGCTAGCGTGAAGAATATTATGGCTCGCTTTGATAAAGAAATTGCGCCTTATAATTTGAAGACTATGGTGCCTGTAAAAGGAAGCGAATGGTCGGAAATTGTCTCTGCAAACTGGAAGTCTGTCCGGGATGTTGATAACGAGGGATACCATGTAAGGCAGGCACATCCAGGTCTACATGAATTGTACGGACAAAATTATTTCGATGAGCCTTTTGAGGATGGGACTTCCCGATCTGTTGGTATCTTTAACAAAAAGCCGAGCCTAAGATGGAGTGTAAGAAATTATTTAAAATTTCTTCCCAATGATACACACCTTCCAAGCGAACGTCAGGACCGGTGGACTTATGCTGGGATGTTTCCAAACCTCGTATTTGGTTTTTATCCTGATTGTGTAATTTATTACTTGGAGGTACCTCTATCGGCAACAAAAACTTTACAACGTGGTGGAGTTCTAAGGTTTGCTGATGAAACTCGAAATTTGCGGGTTTCGAGGTACTTAAGCGGAAGGATTGATCGCGATACTGCCAAGGAGGATCAAATGTTAACCATTTGGTCCTCTGAAGCTACAAAGTCGTCCGCTTACACTGGAGTAATATTGTCAGACCTTGAATATGGGGTCAAAACTTACCACGACCATTTGAGAAAGTTAATGCCAGTTTTGAAATTAAATTCTGAGCCAGCAGGTGGACGACTTGCTGCTGTCAACGCAGAAATGCTTTTTGAACTTCAAGGTTGATATGAATTTATGACCATTTCGAATAATAATAGAAAAGGGTGGCGGTTGTTATTCACGCCATTCATTTTCTCTATTTTGTTACTTGCTGCTCCTCTGACTATGATGTTTTTACTGAGTTTTTGGACACAAGACTATCTTACTTTAGATAGAACATTTACTTTAAATAATTACATAGAAGCCTTTACACAACCAGTGTACCAGCTGTTATTTTCCAGGTCGCTTTTCATTTCACTAACTGTAACTTTTTTTACGGTAATATTAGCCTATCCAATGGCATATTTTATTTCTTTCCATGGTGGCGATAGGAAGGCACTTTGGCTGTTCTTAATTACAATTCCTTTCTGGACAAGTTATTTAATACGTATGTTCCTTTGGAAAGTAATTCTGGGATATAATGGGGTGTTGAACTCTTTTCTTATTTGGCTTGAAATGATCACTGAACCACTGACCTTTATTCTCTACAACGTTAATGCAGTTATCATAGCACTAACTCATGGATGGGCACCATTTGCTATTTTGCCGATTTTTGTATCCCTGGAAAAGATTGACAGATCTTTATTGGAAGCAAGCAGGGATCTTGGCGATGGACCATTCCATCAATTCTTTCGAGTAGTCTTACCTCTTTCGGCTCCTGGTGTTGTGGGAGCTGCACTAATAATTTTTATTCCTACTGTTGGGGATTTTATAACACCAAAATTGGTTGGAGGTCCTGACGGGTTGATGATCGCTAACATGATTCAAGTTCAGTTTCTAAAAGCTAATAATGCGCCACTCGCTGCTGCCATCTCTATATCATCACTGATGATAGTAGCATTTATTTCCATTGTTTTTGTTCTCTTCAATAGAAAATACCTACGGAGATATTAGGATGTCACGGTCTACAAAATATCTAAAGTTTTTTGCATATACATATTTGATTTTTCTATATGCTCCAGCGCTTCTACTCCCGATTTTTTCTTTTAACGCGAGTCAAGTTATTGCATTTCCACTCACAGGTTTTAGTACTCACTGGTTTGAAACGCTTCTGTATCAAAAGACTTTGCATGAAGCTCTAAAAAACTCACTCATAGTAGCAGTTTCATCAAGTATTCTCGCCACCAGTTTGGGTATCTTGGCTTCTAGGTCAGCTACGAGGTATGACTTTAGAGGCAAGCAGGTTTCTTTAACCTTTATTCTGGCTCCTTTAGTTTTGCCTGAAATCATAGTTGGTGTGGCGCTATTAACTGTCTTAAAGCAAATGGGTTTGTCCTTAAATCTATGGAGTGTAATTTTGGGTCATACCTTGCTTATCATGCCATTTTCAATATTAGTAATGAATTCCGCTTTCAGTAATTTTGATATTAGTTTGGAAGAAGCGTCAATGGATTTAGGCGAAAATCAATTTGGCACTTTTTATAGAGTAATTTTACCTCTTGTTTTGCCTGGAATAATAGCTAGCTTATTAATTGGTTTTACTCTGTCGCTGGATGAGTTCATAATAGCGTTCTTTCTAACAGGTACAGAGGTTACACTTCCAGTATATATTTGGTCACTATTTCGATTCCCAAAACAGCTAGCTACTGTTATGGCTCTGGGTACGGTGCTTTTGATTGTATCATTGATTTTACTTTCCCTCAGTGAATACTTCAGGAGAAGAACAGCTAACCCAAAGACAAATATTTTGTAATAAAAACTTAAGAGTAAGATCATAATGAGCACAGTAGTTGAAATAAATAATATTTTTAAAAATTTTGGAGCCGTAAAAGCTGTTGATGGTGTGTCTTTACAAATTGAAAAAGGAGAATTCTTCTCCTTATTGGGACCATCAGGGTGTGGAAAGACTACTCTGCTCCGTTTGATTGCTGGCTTCGAGCAACCTACTTCCGGGGAACTATTTATAGATAACCGATCAATGTATGGGGTTGAACCAAATTTAAGACCTACAAATATGGTCTTTCAAAATTATGCAATTTTTCCTCACTTAAATGTGGAGCAAAATGTGGCTTATGGTTTGCGCAAGAAAAATCTCTCGGCAATCGAAAAGGAAGATATGATAAATCAGGTTCTTGAACTTGTAGGACTGTCGGGGTTAAACCAGCGTTCAGCAAACGCTTTGTCTGGCGGACAAAAACAGCGGGTAGCCTTAGCTAGAGCACTTATCCTAAAGCCCAAAGTCTTACTTCTTGATGAACCTTTGTCCGCGTTGGATAAGAAACTTAGAGAGCAGATGCAGTTAGAACTTCGGCATTTGCAAAGAGCTGTAGGTGTTACTTTTGTCCTGGTTACTCACGACCAAGAAGAAGCTCTCACAATGAGTGATAAGGTAGCTGTTATGTTTGATGGCAGGGTCGAACAAGTAGCATCTCCTAGGGAATTATACGAGACACCTGTATCTCAAAGGGTTGCATCTTTTATTGGAGAAATGAATTTCATCGATGGCACCGTGGTTGATGCTGATGACAAATTTACTGTTAAATCTGAAATTTTGGGTGAATTGGTTATTTTGAGCTCAAAAGTTTTTGGCAATCGATCTGAAAATAAAATTAAGATTGGTATAAGGCCGGAGAGAATTTCGATAATACCTGATACCGAAAAGAGAAAGGGTTTAATTTCTGGAATTATTGACGATGCCTCATATTTTGGTGAAACCACCTATTACAAAATTCACTGCCACTCGGGTGCTGAAACTATAATTGTTTCAGCCCAGAATTCCTTTGGTCAAATGGACTATAAAAAAGGTGACCGAGTTAAGCTAGACACAGATATTAACAGTCTAGTTGGCTTTTTGAGTTGATATCAGAGGCGAAAATCGCCTCTGAAGATCTTAAGTAATATTAAAGGTTTTAGAAACCACTTTTGATAAGTTCCCACTCCTTTATCATTCTTTCTCGTAAAGCAGGATCTGATGGTTTTTGAAATAAGGAGCCCTCGGTGTAGCTTTCTAATGGTTCCCATCCGTTCTCTTTTCCTACTGTCGCCATTACTTCCTTGTTTGTATGTCCATAACCCCATTCAGTTAAGATATACTCAGCGGAGGCGTCAGCAAGCCAAGCATCTAAGAAATCATACGCTTTTTGTTCTGACCCGGGCGCATCTTTCATCATTGTGTAACCACAAACCCAAGTTGAAGAGCCTTCTTTAGTATCTCTGTTGAAGACTGCTGCCGGTGCACCTTCCTCCCACCCGAGTGTGAAGGCGACTTCATTCCAAGTCCATTCCAAAAGAATTTCTCCGCTCATCATTAGGGCGGCTCCCTCTGCTCCGTCTGCATGATATTGCCTTACGTTTTTATGAACTTCCCTCAAAAAATTTGAAGCATTTTTGAAGTCTTCATCTGTAGATTTTGTCCAATCTTTTACGCCTACAGCCAGCATCCCAAGAGCATAGGCGTCATCCACATTGTCGATTAGTGATACTCTACCTTTGAATTTAGGATCTGCAAAAGCATATAAAGAGCTTGCGTCCTCAGCAGATACCTCATCTGCATTATAAGTTAGTGCTGTTGCGCCCCAATCTACAGGCAAAGCCCATTGCACACCGTTTACTTGGAAACCCTCCATGCCGGCGAAGCCTGGGTCAACTTTACTCCAGTTCTTCAGACGTGATGTGTCAATAGGTACGATAATGCCTGCATTTCGCCATTTCACTACTGACTGGGAACATGGGTGTCCTAAGTCAGCTCTGAAACCTGCACGCACTTTTTGGAAAGCTTCTTCCTCGTCTGAAAAGAAGGAATAAGTTGGTGGCTCACCATATTTATTCATATAGTCTTGGAAGAACATTTCATCTTCATATCCTCCCCAATCAAAAACTATGAGTTCGTCGTCCGCTGCTACTGCCACACTTCCGAATAAGAAAGAAGCAATAATAGCGGAGATTTTTAAATTTTTAATATTCATTTGTTAAGTCTCCATCATTGAGTCTAAGTTGCTAATTAAAGAACATTTTGAAAATTAAATATACAAAAAAAACTAATTTACTATTTGAGCATTTCATTTTGGACTTCATATAAAGAGTCTTCCAGGATATCAAACATAATATCAATCTCTTTTTTTGAAATTATCAGAGGAGGAGAAAATACACACATGTTTATAAGTGGACGGACCAAAAGCCCGCGTCTTTCGGCTGCTGCATCTATTTTTTTTCCAAACTCGTGGTCAATACTTAGCTTTTTAGTTTCTGAACAATCTTTACCAAAATCACCTTCTAAGCAACCTAGTAATCCTATTCCACGGGCATCTCCGATAATTTCAAATTTTTTTCCGAGGTCACTTAACCTACTTTGGAAATGCGGGGAAACTTCTTGAACGTGCTCGAGGATTTTTTCATCTTCGATAATATCCATTGTTTTGTTCGCCGCTGCTGCGGCCGCTGGATGTCCCGAATAAGTGTAACCGTTACTGAAGAGAACATCCTTTTGATCCGAATCTGTAATTTGATTTACCAACTGATCAGAAATAATCGTTGCTCCCATGGGTATATAGCCGGAAGTTAACCCTTTTGCACAGGTGATTATGTCTGGCTGTATTCCGAAGACATCTTTTGATGAGAACCAGTGGCCTAGTCTTCCAAACCCCGTAACCACCTCATCAGAAATGTATAGAATTTCGTTTTCTCTGCAAATTTCACGGGTTTTCTGATGGTATCCTGACGGAGGAATTATTACACCTCCTGACGCAAGAATTGGTTCGGCAATAAAGGCTCCAATATTTTCAGCGCCTACAAGATTGATACAATTCTGCAAGTCATGAACTTTTCTATCACACCACTCATCCGTAGACGTACCGTCGGGTCGAATGTAAGGGTTTACATCTGGCAAAAACTTTACGAGTTTTTCCTCGGTATCGAGATACCTTTTGTCTCTTTCTTTACCAGAGACGCTAGCCGATAAATAAGTCGAGCCGTGGTAAGCTTTTTCTCTTGAAATGATTACTTTCTTATTTGGTTTTTTTTTAATGTTGAAATAAAAATGCACAAATCTGATTGCCGTATCCACAGCAGTGGAACCACATGTTGAAAAAAAGACGTTGTTAAGGTCACCGGGTGTTTTATCTGAGATCTTTTTGGCCAGAAGGGTGGATGGTTCAGTGGTCGAGCTCCAAGGACTTGTGTAAGGCAACTTGTTTAGTTGATTTGAAACTGCTTCAGCGATCTCGTTTCGCCCATACCCCACGCTTATGCACCACATACCTCCAGGACCATCAATGTATTGTTTCCCTTTTTTATCATAAAGGTAGATACCTTTCGCTTTGTTAAGCACACCAAAATCTGTCTTGCCATCGCTAAGCTCCGCCCAAGGATGCAAATAATGTTTCTTATCCCAGGTTTGCAGTGTTTCTATCTCTAATTTTCCTTCTCTAAGTCTATTGTTGGTCATTTGTTGCAAACCCTTCTTGATGCCTCAGGAACAGTTGAATTGAATAAAACAGAATTAAGTTGTCCTGGGATAAAAGTCTATATACACCTCTATTAGAGAGTAAAATTGAAAGGATTTCAATTATAAATCTCCTGTGTTATAAGCGGGACCTAAACTTCACCGGTGTAAGACAGTTTTTGGGGGAGAGAAAGCTCACCTGTAAATGTCTTAGAGCATTATTGATCTAAAAATAACTGGTTTCAGATTTGGGGATGGAAAATTTATGATGGCTAAGAAAGGGGATCAAGCATTCCGTCGGACTGATACCAAGTCAATGTGGCCCGAGATGACTTATGGAGGGGCACTGAGTTTTTTGCGAAGCACTTACTCTCGCGAAATTTATGGAGCAGATGTAGTTGTTTCTGGCGTCCCTTATGATGGGGCCGTAACTAATCGGCCTGGGTGCAGGTTTGGTCCAAGATCGATCCGAGCGGCGTCGGCCCAATTGGCAGAGTTAAATGCCTTTCCCTTTGGTTTCAATTTAGCAGAGCAGTTGAATATTGTTGATTGGGGAGATTGCTATATTGACCCTCATCTTCCTAAAACTATTACTGGATCGATTTATGAGCATGCCAAAAACATAATTTCACAGGGTTCTAAGATGTTAACTTTAGGTGGAGATCACTTCATTTCTTATCCACTCATTAAAGCCCATTCAGAACGCTATGGACCAGTTGCACTTTTACAATTTGATGCACATTGTGACACCTGGTTAGATGATGGGGTGCGTTTGGATCATGGGACTATGTTTTCCAGAGCATCCGCGGAAGGTTTGATAGATGTTGAGAGGTCGGTCCAGATCGGACTGAGAACGCAAAATGAAAGTGATATGGGGTTCGAAATACTAACAGCACCTTGGGTTCATGAGAATGGAATCGCCCGGGCACTCGAGATCATTCTAAATAAGATGAAAGGTACGCCTGTTTACTTGTCATTTGATATAGATGGTCTTGATCCTGCGTATGCGCCAGGAACGGGAACACCCGTGGTAGGAGGTTTGGCAACCTGGCAGGCGCTTGAGATGATTAGAGGGTTATCAAAATTAAATTTAATAGGAATGGATTTAGTTGAGGTTTCCCCATCATATGATCATTCTGAGATAACGTCCTTAGCTGCTGCGACCGTAGCCCATGATTGGTTATGTATTTTGGCTGAGCAGGATGGGGCTATCTCTAACAAAGTTGGGAGGTTATAATATGGGGGTAGAATATCTAGAACTTCTTCCACCAGCCTTTAAAACTTGGCTCAGTGGACGAAAAGTCGAAGAAGTAGAATGCGTACTTTCGGATATTGCTGGAATTTCTCGTGGAAAAGCTATGACATCCAGCAAGTTCTCCCGTCAAGAAAAGATGTTTATGCCACTATCAATTTTTTATCAGACTATATCTGGAGATTATGTTGATATGAAAATAAGAGACCAATGGACAGAAAACGACATGGTGTTAGTACCAGATTATTCAGCCGCTGTCTGCTCGCCTTGGTCTGCTGACGTTACCGTCCAGGTAATTCACGACGCGCAGGATTTGGCAGGTAAACCAATAGATTTGGTCCCTCGTAACGTTCTAAAAAAAGTCGTTGACCTTTTTAAAGATAAAGGGTGGCGTCCTTTAGTAGCACCAGAGATAGAATTCTATCTTACAAAGCCCAATCTAGATCCAAATTTGCCCATTGAACCGACAATGGGAAGAACTGGACGTCGTGTCGCATCGCGGCAGGCATATAGTATGAGTGCAGTGGATGAGTATGGGGAAGTGATCGATGATATATACGATTTTGCGGAAGCCCAGGGTTTCGAGATTGACACCATAAACCAAGAAGGAGGCGCTGGACAAATTGAAATAAATCTGGTTCATGGAGATCCCATAAAATTGGCAGACCAGGTTTTTTTCTTCAAAAGATTGATAAGGGAGGCGGCACTCCGACAAAATTGTTTTGCCACATTCATGGCTAAACCTATTCAAGATGAGCCGGGTAGTGCAATGCATATCCATCAATCAATAATGGATACAAAAACTGGAAAGAATATCTTTACGAATGCTGAAGGACAACCAACAGAGTATTTTTATAATTTTATAGGTGGGCAACAAAAATTCCTTCCAAACGTTATAAGTCTGGTAGCACCCTATGTTAATTCCTATCGTCGTTACATGGCATCGGGTTCGGCACCAATAAACCTTGAGTGGGGTCGTGATAATCGTACAACAGGTATCAGAATACCATTGTCACGGCCGGAGTCGTTAAGGATCGAAAATAGAGTTGTCGGAATGGATTGCAATCCGTACTTGGCTATTGCCGCCTCTTTAGCTACTGGGTACCTTGGAATGAAAGAGCGGTTACAACCTCGAGAGGAGGTCAAAGGAGAAGCTTATTCACTTCCCCGCGCTCTTCCGCGTGGTCTTTTAGAAGCCTTAGATCTATTTGACGAGTCGCCAAACTTAGAAAGAATCCTGGGCAAGAATTTTTGTCAAGTTTATAAGTCAGTAAAAAGATATGAGGCCGAAGCATATTTGCAGGTTATCAGCCCCTGGGAGCGCGA
>MDSW01179513.1_pt1 | contig 10042 bp, 10 predicted proteins | sample 811171 | NCBI WGS metagenome assembly MDSW01 (sample SAMN05326641, study PRJNA326480) | marine metagenome | isolation source: seawater | place: Atlantic Ocean: North West | collected 2012
AAAAAATTTTTTATCTCTGCACCTCTCCAACTATAAATTGATTGGTCGTCATCACCCACACAGCAAATATTTTTATTTTTCTCCGCCAGGAGATTTAGCCATTTGCTTTGTATAAAATTAGTATCTTGATATTCATCTACTAGAATATATTTAAAATTTTTAGAGTAAATTTTTCTTATATCTTCGTTTTTTTCTAAAATTTTGACTGAATGTAAAATTAAATCTCCAAAATCACAGGCATTTAATTCAATTAGTTTTTGTTGGTAGATTTTATAGACTGGCAATATAGTTTTTTCATAAATATCTTTAATATTTATTTTTACTTCATTGGGGTATAGACCCCTATTTTTCCATCTATCTATTATTGCTATTACATATCTTGGAGAGAGCTGTTTAACATCAATATTCTCGGCTTTACAAATATTTTTAATAAGCCTGATTTGATCATCAGTATCGACAATTGTGAAATTAGATTTTAAATTAGCTGCAGATGCATGTTTTCTTAGAAGCTTAGCACAAATAGAGTGGAAGGTTCCAAGCCAAGATAGCCCAACTGTTGATGACCCTAAAATTTTACTTACTCTGTTGTGCATTTCTTTCGCAGCTTTATTAGTGAATGTAACTGCAAGGATTTGATTTGGAAAAGCTTTCTTATTTTTTATAATATGAGCTATTCTGCTAGTTAAGACTTTGGTTTTGCCAGAACCAGCACCGGCTACAATCAACAAGGGTCCGTCTAACGATAATACCGCCTCTTTTTGTGCTTCATTAAGATTATTTAAATAATCAGAGTTTACCATTTTAGTAATTTTATTATAAGTTTAAAAAATTATGTTTAATTTAAATTTATTCAAAAAAAAATTTCGAAAATTATTATTATCAATAAATAAGATTATAGGAAGTTTTTTTGATGAATTGAGTAGGTCAAAATATACAAAAAGTAAGCAAGTACCTATTAAAAAAAAATTTATTCATTTAGATCAAAAAATTGAAAGTTTTTTCAATAAATTTAAAGAGTTTAAAAAATACAATCAGAGCAAGAAAATATTTAATGTTTTTGAGTACAAAAAATCATTAATTTTAGTAATAATTTTCTTATTTTCCTCAACTTACTTTATTTTGCCCTCTTTTTATAACAAAAACCAAATAAAAAAATTATTAAAAAATCAAATATCAGATAAATATGAAATAGATGTAAGCTTTAATGAAAATATTGGTTATAGCTTGTTGCCTAAACCTTTTTTTTATACAAAAAATTTAGATATTATTCATAAGGAAAAAATTTTAGCTAATTCAGATTATGTAAAATTTTATATTTCATTATCAAATCTTTTCTCTTTAAAAAAAATTAAAATTCAAGATATAGTATTTAAGAATACAGAATTTCAAGTTCATTCCGAAAATATTAATTTTTTCAAAAAAACTTTGAATAGCCCAGAAAAAGTAAACAAAGCTTTTTTTAAAAAATCCAAGTTTTTTTATAAGAATAAGGAGGAAGAATTATTGTTTTTATCAAAGATAGAAAATTTAAAATTTTTCTATGATGATAAAAATGAGTCACAAAAAGTTAAATCAACTTTTGAAATTTTCAATATTCCATTTAAATTAGATATTTCCAAAAATATCAATAGTGAAAATAAAAATTTAAAATTGTTATCAAAAAAAATTCGATTAAATATTGAAACTTCAATTGAACATAGCGATTCTGAAATTAGCGGTTTTTTTATTTTAGAATTGTTGAACAAAAATAATCTATTTAATTACATGATAAAAGAAAATGCTCTTATTTTTTCATCAAAAGATAAAAATATTAATGGAGAATTAAATTTTAAACCATTTTACTTTTCATCTAACTTAAACTTTGATTACATAAACCAAAGAAAAATATTTCAAAAAGAGTCTTTGTTATTTGATTTATTTAATTCTGAATTGTTAAATAACTCAAATTTAAGCGCAATTATAAATATCTTTATAAAAAAGATTGATAAATTTGAGTATTTAGAAGATTACGCCTTCAAATTAGAATTTGATGATGGAAGAATTTTCATTAATGATTTTGATACAAAATGGAATAACTCAGTTTCAATCAATTCAAATGATATTGAATTTATAAATAACGAAGACGGAAAAAGATTGATTGGTGAAATTTTATTTAATTTTAACGATATAGAGAGATTTTTTAGATATTTTCAGATAAAAAGAAATTATAGAAATGTCTTTGATCAGATCAAAGCTGATATTAATTATGATTTTGAGTCAAATAAATTAATTATAAATAATTTAAAAATAGATAACAAATCATACCAGAGCCTTGATGAAATGATAGAGAGTGTTAATAAAGTAGATAAGAATTTATTTAATAAAGTTATATTTAGAAATTTTGTCAAAGAATTTTTTCAAGCTTACGCAGGATAAATCATTTTTTTTGGATCAACAATTTTATCATAATCCTTTTCATTTATTAGTTTTGATCTAATTGCTTCATGTTTCAAAGTAGTTTTATTTTTAAGTGCTAATTTTGCGATTTTTGCGCAATTATCATATCCTATATGTGGTGCGAGTGCCGTAACCAACATCAAGGAATTATTTAAATAATTTTTAATTTTGTCTTTGTCTGCTTTTAATCCTTTTATACAATAAAGTGAAAAATTTTTAATACTATCTGCTAATAAATTAATTGATTGCAGAATATTATGAGCAATTAAAGGTTTGAAAACATTTAATTCAAAATGTCCGTGAGAGCCAGCCATGGTAATTCCGTTATGATTGCCAATAACTTTTACACAAACCATTGTAACTGCTTCTGACTGTGTTGGATTTACTTTTCCAGGCATAATTGAAGAACCTGGTTCATTAGCTGGTAATATTAACTCTCCATAGCCTGCTCTAGGTCCTGAACCCAAAAATCTTATGTCGTTAGCAATTTTCATTAAGCTAACAGCTGTAGTATTTAAAGTTCCAGAAAAATTAACAATTTCATCGTGTGCTGCAAGAGCTGCAAATTTATTTTTTGTTGGTTTAAAGGGTAGTTTTGTAATTTTTTTTATTTCATTGATTACTTTTTTATCAAAGTTTTTTTTACTATTAATACCCGTACCAACAGCTGTGCCACCCTGAGCTAGAAAGTAAATTTCCTCCAAAGCTTCATTAATTCTTTTAATACAATCTTCAATTTGAGATTGATAACCTGAAAACTCTTGACCTAAAGAAAGTGGGGTTGCATCCTGCAAATGAGTTCTTCCAACTTTAACAATATTCTTAAAAATAGATGTTTTTTTCTTAAGTTCTTTATTTAATAAATTTAGAGATGGCAACAATTTATTTTTTGTCTCTATTGCTATTGCAATATGCATTGCAGTTGGAAATACATCATTTGTTGACTGAGATTTATTTACATGATCATTTGGGTGAACTGGTTTTTTCGAACCTTTTTTGCCTCCCATAATTTCTATAGCTCTATTAGATATTACTTCATTTACATTCATGTTAGTTTGTGTGCCTGATCCTGTTTGCCAAACTTTTAATGGGAAGTGATCATCAAGTTTACCTTTAATTACTTCATTAGATGCAGAAATAATTGCTTTTGAAATTTTCGGTAAAATTTGTCTTTCTTTTAAGTGCACTATCGCTGCACTTTTTTTTATAATCGCAATAGATTTTATCAAAATAGGTCTTACTAAAAAGTCTCCTATATCAAAATATTTTTTGGATCTTTGTGTAGAAGCGCCCCAATACTTATCATTAGGGACGTTTATTGATCCAATACTGTCGAATTCTTTGCGAAATTTCATTGATAACTGAATCACATTTATATATTAAAAATTAGACAACTAATAGGAGCAAAATGACAAACTTTGAAAAAGTTGGAAACTTTATGAAAACTTTTGGTCAAGAAGTGAAGGAAAAATCATCTTTAAGTTCTGAAAAAATCAATAAACTTAGAATTGACTTAATTGAGGAAGAGTTAGAAGAGCTTAAATCAGCAATGAATAATAAAGATTTATTAGAGGTAGCTGATGCATTGACTGATATACTTTATGTAACCTATGGAGCTGGACATGCATTTGGTATAAATTTGGATAAGTGTTTTGAGGAAGTTCAAAATTCGAATATGAGTAAATTAGATGATAATGGAAAACCAATTTTTAATGAAAATGGGAAAGTAATGAAGGGACCTAAATATTTTAAGCCTGACTTAAATAAATTCATTAAGTGAATAGACAAAAAAATTAATAATTGTTAAATTTATCAAATAATGTCATTATTAAAACTTAAATATCAAAAATATAAAAATCCCAATAAATACATAATCAAGAATAACAAATTCGTTAGAGATTTTGACAAATTGTATAAAAACATCAATGACCCTTGGGATCAAAAAAAAAACTTTGAATTTAGTGAACAATTTATTTTTTGTATTTCGGGTTTATTAAATCGTATTAATAAAAATAAAAAAAAAATTTCTGTTTTAGATGTTGGTGCTGGTTCTGGTATTTTAAAGAAGTATTTAAATAAAAATTTTAAATATACAGGTACTGATATTTACAAAAATAAGAGCAAAAACGTAATTTTTGACGACATAAGAGTTCTAAATAATTCATTTATTAATAAATATGATTTAATTTTTTGTTTAAAAACAATTTATTATGTATCCGATGATATTAAAATTGTATTACATAATTTTAGAAAATACTTAAAAAAGAATGGTTTATTAATAATCTCTTATAACTTAAAAAAAAATAGTTATTCAAATAAATTCTTAACTGATTTAAAACTTAAGAATTTATTAGATAATAATTTCAAGGAATTATTTACTCTTGAGATTAATAGAGAAAAGTATTTAAAGAAAGATGGTGAAAAAGTAAGTATATTTATTTTCAGTAAATAGTTTAAATGACAAATAGTTTAATTAATATTATAAAAAAAATAGAGCCATTACAAAGATACAATGTATCACCTGATTTGGATTACTCATTAAAGATAATAAAAAGTTACTACCCTGAACTTAGAATTATAAAATTCAAGAGCGGAAAAAAAGTTTGGGACTGGATTATACCAAAAAAATGGAAAGTTGAAAAAGCGTATATATCTTTTAAAAATAAAAAAATTTTAGATATTAAAGATCATCCATTAAGAATCTGGTCAGGTTCTTGGAGCTCAAATAAAAAAAAGATTTTTTTTAATGAATTAAAAAAAAATATTCATGCCAAAAGAAAGTTAAAGAATTTGATACCCTGGAAATATAAATATTATTTTCATAATAAGAATTTTTGGGGATTTTCAGTTACATTTAATGAATATTTAAAATTAAAAAGATTAAATGGACCCTTTAAAGCAGTGATTAAAACGAAATTTTACAATGATTTTTTACAAATGGGAGAGATTGTTTTAAAAGGAGATAGTAATAAAAAAATTTTAATATCATCTGACATATGTCATCCAGGACAAGTAAACGACAGTCTATCAGGTGTTTATTGTGCATTAAAGCTCTATAATTTTTTAAAAAAAAGAAAAAATAAATTTACTTATGTTTTTACATTTCAACCTGAAATGATAGGAACAATAGCGTATCTCGCAAAACAAAAAAGTTTAAAAAATTTTATCTTTGGAATTTTTTCAGAAATGATGGGAGACACTGGTCATTTTACATTGCAAAAATCTTTTGAAGACAAATCATTCATTGATAATATTGCAATCTCTACAATTAAAAAGAAATATAAAAAAAACAGATTTAAAATAAAAAAATTTTTAGAAAAAGGTATTGTTAATGATGAGTTAATTTTAAATCATGCAGGCATACCTTCTATTGCTCTTAATCGGGGTCCATTTAAAAATTATCACACTTCTGGGGATTCTTATCAAAATATAAAGTTACATCTATTAAATGATAGTTTTGATACGTTTAAAAAGATTATCATTAATCTTGAGAAAAATTTCAAATTCCAAAATGATCAATCTAAAAATCAAGAAATTATAAATAAAAAAAGAATTTGTTATACAAAAAAGTTTAAAGGCCCAATTTTTTTAGATAGACATGGTTTATATGTAGATTGGCAAAAAGATTGGAGGATGAACACTATCATAGATATGATTATGATTATGTTAAATGGTAAATATACAATTGATGAAATTGCTAGTCGGTGTCGATGTGAAAAGAAAATAGTTAAAAATTTTGTAAATCAACTATTAGATCGAAAAATTGTATACAAGGTTAAATAATTAATGCGTCAACACATATTGAAAAATCTTAAGCAAGAAATTTTAAGTAACTTAAAAAAACTTAACATATCTCATAATGATAGTCTTTACTTGTCAGTTAACATGGGGGGAGTATTTTTAAGATATTTTGATAATCATAGAGTTTTGGATGAGGTTTTAAAAAATAAATATTTTTATACTAAATATGTGTTAAAAATTTTTAAAGATTTTATCTCTAAAAAAGGATCTTTAATTTGCCCAACATTCTCCTTTAGAACAATTAAAACAAAAAAATTCGATATAAAAAAAACAAAATCTGAGTTGGGCATTTTCAGTCAGGTATTTTTAAATGATAAAAATTCTTTAAGATCTGATCATTCAATACATTCTCTATCAGCAATTGGAAAATTTAAAAAAATAATTAAAAGAGGTCATGGAAGTTATAGTTTTGGTATAAATAGTCCATTTGATGAATTTATAAATTATAAGGTCAAATTTTTAAATATAGGTGTTCCATTTGGAGAAACTTGTACATATACACATCATTTAGAGCATCTGAATGGCTGTAATTATAGGTACAACAAAATGTTTAAGGTAACTAAAAAACAAAAAAATAAATCAAAAAAATTTTATGATTTTGATTTTGTAAGATATAGAAGTTTGGGTGATGATATTTTAAAAAATGAAAAAATAATTGAAGAAATATTAAAAAAAAAAAAATTAATTAAATATATAAAATCTCCAATATTTTTTTCATCAACAAGCTCTTCATCTGTATATGATGTTACTAAATCTATTTTAAAAAAAAATTCAAATATTTTTTTGAAGGGAAATAAAATAGTGCTATTCAATGATAATTTTAAAAATAAAAACTTGATTAAATTAAAAATATTAAAAAATGCCTAAATCTAGTAAGTTTAAATTGGGAGATAAAAGTATATTTTTAGAAACTAATCAAAAAGTATTCAAACCTAACTTAACAACTATATGTATAATCGAAGCTCTAAAAAAAATTAAGTTAAAAAAGAAAATAAATATTTTAGATATGGGATGTGGAAGTGGTGTTATAGGTATATTTATTAAAAAATTTCTCAGTAGAAAATCAAAAGTGGTAATGGTTGATTTTTCTCAATATGCGGTCTCATTGGCTAAAAAAAATTCAAAAAAAAATAATGTAAAAATAGAAATCTTTAAAAGTAATGTGTTTGATAATGTTAAAGGAAAATTCGATTTAATAATTGACGACATTTCAGCAATAGATGAAAAAATTGCAAAAAAATTTTGGTACAATAAATTTATCCCACATAAATGTGGATCCTCAGGCATTAATTTGACAACTCAAGTTATTAAAAAAGCTCCTTTCTTTCTTAAAAAAAGTGGTATTTTAATTTTACCCGTCATTTCATTGTCAAATTATCAAAAAGTTGAAAAAAATCTAAAAAAAAAATTTAAGTCATCAAAAATTTTAATTGAAAAAACTTGGCCGGCTCCTTTAGAACTGAAACGAAAATTTGAAAGTTTATTGAAAACTAAAAAACACTATATATTTGATAAATACGGTATTTCATTATGCTTTACTAGAATATATATGTGTGTAAAATAAAATTATGACTCAAGAACAGATTATTACAATTGTTAAAAAATCTTTAAAAATAAAAACAATTAACAAAAATAGTTCATCAAAAAATATTGAAAAATGGGATTCTCTTGGACATCTAAATATCATGGCACAACTAGACAAAAAAACCAAAGGAAAATCGTCAAAAATAGATTTAACCAATTGTACAAGCATTAAAACACTTTCAAAAGCATTATCTAATATATAGTTTTAATGATTATTGATCATATTACTCATCAACTAGCAAAGAAAAATATTCTTTTAAATAAATTAACTAATTTAAAAAAGAGAAAAAAAATAGTTGAAGTTACTGGAATAAATAAACTTTATAAGGTTAATGAAAATGAGGATATTTTGTCTTTGGCAATTTCATCTACAAAAAAAATTAAAGGTAAAATAAATAATATGGATGCGATAATATTTGTTACACAAACACCAAAATACAATATTCCTCCTAATTCTTTTTTAATTCAGAAAGAATTTAAGATTAAAAAAGAATGTATGATTTTTGATATTAATCAAGGATGCAGTGGATATATTTATGCTCTATCTATTGCTAATGGACTTTTTAAATCACAAAATTTTAAAAAAATTTTAATTATTACAGGGGATAATTATTCAAGATATTCCAAAAAATTGAATGTTAAAATGATTTTTAGTGATTGTGCAACATCAACAATTGTTAAAAAAAGTAAAAAAAAGATATTTTTTGAATTTTATAGTGATGGAAATTTGAATCATCAACTTAAACAAAAAAATAATAATTATAACTCATCTATTAATTCTAATGAAATAATAATGAATGGAACAGAAATATTTAGATTCACAATCAATACTGTTCCTACAAAAATAGAAGAATTTTTAAAAAATAAAAAAATAAAAAAAAGTGATATTGATTATTTTTTGTTTCATCAAGCCAGCCAAATTGTTATAGACAATATCGTTAGAAAATTAAAGATTAACAAACAAAAGACAATTCAAAATCTACATAGTTATGGAAACACTGTTTCAAGTTCTATTCCATTAATTATATCAAATAATAAAAAAAAGTTGAAAAATAAAAAATTAATCTTTTGCGGCTTTGGCGTAGGATTATCATTAGGCATTTGTTATGTTGAAACGTGATTTAATTATTATAATTGGAGCTGGTTCTGGACTTGGAAAAAATTGTGCTGAGTACTTTTCAAAATATTATAGAGTGCTAGGAACTTTTTACTCTTCCAAATTATCAAGTAATAAAAATTATAAACTATTTAAAGTTAATATTAATAAAATAGAGGATATTAATAAATTCTTGTTAAAAATTAAAAAAGAAATAAAAATTGCTAAGTCAGTACATTTTATAAATTTTGCTAATTTTCAAAATAGTGCTTTTTTGCACAAAATAACAAAAAAGAATCTGGAAAATACATTTAAAGTAAATACTTTTTCAAATATATATTTTTGTTCAAAAATAATTCCATTAATATTAAATAAAAAATCCTCTATTACTTTTGTTAGTTCATCTTTTGGAATAAAAGGAGATAAAGGGATTGCTCTATATTCAAGCACCAAACATTCTTTGATTGGTTTGATGAAATCAATAGTTTCTGAATATTCAAAATTTCAAATTAGGTGTAATATTTTATCTCTTGGTTTTTTTGACTCCCCACTTTGGAGAAAATTAAGTAAAAATTTACAAAAAGAAAGACTAAAAAGAGTTCCAGATCATTCAATGGGAGATTCACAAGATTTATTCAATTCAATAGAATTTATAATAAAAACAAATTATTTTAATGGATCTATTTTAAAATTAGATGGTGGATATGGATCATATTAAGATCAACTCCTAATATGTTTTCTAATTTGATAATCTTTAAAAATGAAAAATAGCAGGAACCTTGTTTCTCGACTTCATTGTTATGAGGAGTTAAATTTAGAAAATGTTAAAGATAGCATTAATACTAATTTATTTACTATTTAGTTCATCGTTAGTTAAGAGTGATTCAAAAATAAATATAACCGTAAAAGAAAGTACCGACTTTACTGGAAAAGAATTTAAACGTAATGAAGAAGGTTGTGGATTGCAAAAAAACCAAAAAGGTAACCGAGATAAAGAGTCTGTTTTAAATATCTTTTATTCAAAAAACTCTACAATTAAAGGTGGAACATTTGAATGTAGTCTTCAGAATGTAATATATGCTAAATGGAATTTAAATTTAATTATATCATCAGTTAATGCTAGTA
>MDSW01175413.1_pt1 | contig 10041 bp, 10 predicted proteins | sample 811171 | NCBI WGS metagenome assembly MDSW01 (sample SAMN05326641, study PRJNA326480) | marine metagenome | isolation source: seawater | place: Atlantic Ocean: North West | collected 2012
AAAAGAAATATCGAGTACCCCGTCCAGGACTCGAACCTGGAACCCTCTGATTAAGAGTCAGATGCTCTAACCAATTGAGCTAACGGGGCATCTGATCGAAAACTTACCCTTCGCCTGACCACGTGGCAAGGGGCAGCACTCTACCACGAAACGTGAATCTTTCTCGAGTTCCTGATTGCGCATTGAGTGTATTGATCGAAGCAGTTACATTCTTCACCTTAAGACACTATTCAACGGGAGACTTTCACATGGGCCGGTATGATGGAATGAAGGGCCTTGTCCTTGGCGTAGCAAATGACCACTCAATTGCTTGGGCTATTGCTAAAGAATTACTTGCCGAAGGTGCGACGATCGGCTTCAGTCATCTCCCGGACAGACCAGATGACACACGCCAGCGAAACCGGCGGCGAGTTGCCTTACTCACCGACGATGAACCAAATGCAAAGTTTCTGGTGCCGATGGACGTTTCAAGTGACGAGCAAATAGCTGCTGTCATGAAAAAAACACAGGAAGAATTTGGGACAATTGATTTCCTCATTCATTCCATTGCATACGCACCGATGGATGACCTCAAGGGAGAAACAACAAACTGTAGCCGTGATGGTTTTCGCACCGCAATGGAAACGAGCGCCTACAGTCTCCTTGCTGTCGGACGATTGTCCAGGGAAATACTCGCCAAGGACGCCTCAATCTTGACTCTCACCTATTTTGGTGGTGAGAAAGTTGTCCCTGGATACAACATCATGGGTGTCTGCAAGGCCACACTCGATGCCTGCGTGAAATATATGGCTTTTGATCTTGGTCCTCAGGGCGTGCGAGTAAATGCAATCAGCGCCGGCCCTTTACGCACACTTGCAGGCAGAGGAGCAGGGGTCGAAGACATGCTTGGCTTATACCAGCACATGTCTCCAATGGGCCGGAACATCACACACGAAGAAGTTGGAAAAGCAGGTGCTTGGCTCGTATCACGTGACTCACTAGGAATTACCGGAGAACTTCTTCACGTGGATGCTGGCTACAACATCATGGGGTCGCCAGGACGGCTCCTCGATCTTGTGCCGAAACAAGACTGATCCATTCAACGTGCCTGAAAAACGACATATTGCTGTTGTTATCGTTGTCCATCAGCAACGAGTACTTGTAGGCAAGCGCGCGAGTAATGCGGCTACAGCAAAAGGATTCCATGAGTTCCCAGGAGGTAAAATAGAGGAAGGTGAAAGTGCATCAGGGGCAGCAGTACGAGAATGCCTCGAGGAGACCGGCCTTCATATTTCCATCGAACGACAACTCGACAGAACACTCACTGACGAGGGGCACTTTGAGATCATTTTTTTCTTAGGATCACTCGAATCATGTGCAAATCCAGAGCCTTGCAAACCATTCAAATGGCTCTCTTGGATTGAACTTGATCAGTGTACATTCCCTGCAGCCAATGGATCTGTTGTGAATTGGCTACGTGACTCCTTGTCAACGAATCAAGGTGGATCATAACCGCCACGATTCCATGGATGGCATCGGCAGATACGAGTGAGGCCTTTCCATGTCCCTCGAAGTGGCCCGTACTTTGTGACAGATTCCTGGAAGTACCTGCTGCAACTTGGCCGAAACCGACACTGCTTCCCAAGCAACGGACTTATCAGGACTTGGTACACACAAATGATCGCAACTAACACCCTCACCACAGCCCAGCTAATCATTCTGATGAGCCAACAGATACACGAACGAAATGCCTGGACACTCACTTACATTCTCCAAAGGAACATTTCGAAATAGAGGCAGATCACCATTTAATTATTTACCAGAACGCTTAACCTTCAGCCTGAGCCGATTCATCAAACCAAGAAGAAGTTGCTCCGTGTCCATCGCAGCGTTCTGACCCGTAGCAGGTTTCCCTGTAGCTCGAACAACTACAACAACGTCGATATCTGGAGAAAACTGTGTTTTTACCTTTCGAAACGCTTCTCGTAATCTTCTTTTCCATTGATTTCTTACAACTGCATTCCCAACACGACGAGAGACGGATATTCCAATCCTAGCATGGCTCAGCTTTGTGACTTGCTGAGCGCCGTACATCACGAGTGGTCCAATAGCGACAGACTGACGTTGAGCATAGACGCGACGAAAATCAGTCGTGCGAAGCAAGCGTTGCTTTTTCTGAAAACGGAATTCTGTTTCGTTTCTTGCTACCACTTGATTGAAGCCCGTGGATCCTTGGGTGAGTTCAACTCAGCTGCCTTTACCGCCTCTAGCAGGGAATTTGATACCGCCTCGTCATGCATCTCTGGCAGTTCAATCTGAACTTCTGCAATCAAATCTCCCTTTGAACCATTCGCATGCCGAACTCCCATGCCAGCGGCACGAAGTTTCTTGCCAGAAGACGTCCCGGCTGGTATCCGTAGGCTAATGACTCCCCAAGGAGTTGGCAGGTCAACTTTTGCACCCTCCAATGCCTCTGAAAGACTTATTGGCAAACTGACTGCGAGCATGTCTCTTTCTCGGCGATACACCGGATGTGATTCAACTCCCACGTCAAGAAGAAGATCACCCGACGCACCACCACCGACACCAGGTCTCCCCTGTCCTCGTAACCTCATACGAGCTCCATCGGGAAGGCCTTGAGGGATCGTTATACTGAGAGTCTCACTAGAACCATCTCTATCAAAACGAACCTCTGTTTTTCCACCATCAATTGCCAGCTGAAAAGGAATTCGGATATTTGCAGTAATGTCCTCTCCTGGTGCGCTGCGGCTACGTCTCGGGCGACTTGACCGCCGTTTTCCACCGCCAAACAAGTCGGCAAAACCGCCACCAAACAGGCTTTCTAAATCAACCTCTCCCCCAGACTGAAAGCCGCCCTGCTGGCCTTGCGGCGACCACCCTCCTCCTCCCGCTCCAACTCCTTCAAAAGAGCTTCCGTATCGATCATACATCTCACGTTTGCTGGGGTCGTTCAGCACATCAAACGCCGTTTGTACTTTTTTGAACTGCTCCTTTGCGGCATCGTCGTCGGGATGTAAATCCGGGTGATATTTCCGCGCCATTTCTCGGTACGCCTTCTGAATATCCTCTGATGTCGCAGTCCGGGAAACTCCCAGTATTTGGTAGTGATCATCCGACATACAAATTACTCACATGTGCTCCTACAGACTTTGTGAAAACGCTACGTACTAGAGTACCGAACTCCCTGAAAACTTCTAGTTTACGACTAACTCTTCCTCGACCTCGAACGGTTTTGCCTCTGCGACGAATTACTCCTGGATGAAACCCGCGAACCAATTAAACCCGGGGACTGTTTTTTTTCGTTACTGCTTCCATGATTTGGGAGTTGGGTAATTGTATCACTCATAGCAGATGCTTCCTCCATAAATAGGATCTGACTACGTTGTGGTGTTTGTTTTTTCGATGGAGTATCGAGAGTATAAGTACCGTCTGAACAAAGCCTTCTGGCTCGTGCCGTATCATCGCTATATGTTGGAACAATAGTCGTAAGCAAACGTTCCTTGAGTGATTCTGCAAGCACGGGAAACATCACTTCAACTCTGCGGAAGAAGTTTCGGGGCATCCAGTCTGCGCTTCCTAAATAGACCTCTGCATCGACTCCCTCACCAAATATAAATATTCGACTGTGTTCGAGAAAACGATCGACGATACTCCGAACCCGTATGTTTTCACTCAGCCCAGTGACGCCGGGCCGCAAGCAGCAAATGCCTCGAGAGAGTATTTCAATCGGGACGCCAGCCTGGCTGGCACTGTAAAGGGCTTCGATAATCTGATGATCCGCTAGCGAATTTACTTTTGCAAAAATTCTCGATGGTTTTCCAGCTGAAGCCAGGGCAGCTTGAATTCCTATCAACTCAAGCGTGCGGCTATGAAGGTCGTTAGGAGCGACTATGAGTTTCTTCCACTGATGGCCTTGAGAATAGCCCGTAAGCAGATTGAACAGTGCGGAGGCATCTTCGGCAATCTCGGCATCAGCTGTAAACAAACCGAGGTCTGTGTACGAGGTTGCCGTCGCTGGATTGTAGTTACCTGTCCCAAGATGAACGTATCGCTTAAGTCCTTCACGTTCATTCCGAATCACGAGTGACACCTTGCAATGCGTCTTGAGATCGAGAAAGCCAAATACGACATGGACTCCCGCCCTTTCCAATTGACGGGCCCAACTAACATTATTAGCTTCGTCAAACCTGGCCTTCAGTTCCACAAGCGCCGTCACATGCTTGCCTGCTTCTGCAGCATCCATGAGTGCACGAATAATTGGCGAATCACCACTCGTACGATAAAGCGTTTGCTTGATAGCCAATACCCGCGGATCTCTCGCTGCCGATGTGACAAAGTCCACGACGGGCTCGAATGATTCATACGGATGATGAACCAAGACATCCTCACGAGAGACCGTTGAAAAAATATCTCGCTGCTGGCGGAATGCGGCAGGCCTTCTCGGCGTATGTGGTTTGTCATGAAACTTTTCAAAACCTGGCAGTTTATAAAGCTCCCAAAGCCCCGTCAGATCAAGAGGGCCGTCGATTCGGTAGACCTCGTTGTACGTCGTCGCACCTGGCTCCTCACTCAATCCTCTCAGATCCTCGTCATCAATAATTCTTTGAGCAATTAGCTCATCTGCCTTTGCTGCAATCTCCAGGCGAACAGCTTGGCCTCGTTGCCGTTCCTTCAATCGCTCTTCAATTAGCCTGAGCATGTCATCGGACTCTTGCTCAAGAAGTTCCTGATCACAGTCACGTGTAATTCTAAAAGTTGTCCACGACTTAACAGAAAAACCACCAAATAGTTCTGGCAGTCTTGCTGCCACTAATTCTTCCAAAAGTACGAAGGAGACATTGTTTGTGTTGTTTCCTGGCAGCAAGATAACTCTCGGCAAAACTTGAGGCACCTGTACAACAGCAAACAACTGCTTTGGTCCTAAGCCTTTTTCATGTTCGAGCATTGTGCCAAGATAGAGGCCACGGTTATGGTACCGTGGAGAAGGATGAGCAGGATCACACGCCATCGGTGTAAGGATTGGCAATGCACGCTCACGAAAGAATCGATCAACGTATTTCTTCTGTTCTCGTGTTAATTCCGTGTTCCTCAGAAGATTAAAACCTGCCTCACGCATGGCCGGGCCGATACTTTCGCGGAGACACCGATATTGCCTTGCCACAAGTTCCTGACTTCGAGCAGCTATGGCCCGCAACTGCTCACTAGCCGTCAGACCATCAGCCGCAAAGTCCTGTGGTGCACCGTCACCAAATGCCTGCTCTCGAACACCGGCCACCCGGACCATAAAAAACTCATCGAGGTTGGAGCTGAAAATGGCAAGAAATTTCATCCGTTCAAGCAGCGGATTCTCTTCATTTTCTGCTTCCTCAAGGACTCGCAGATTAAACTCAAGCCAACTTAATTCACGATTGATAAATGCTTCTGGTCCAATCGTTATTTCAGGTTTCTTAGCCAACGGTACTATCCTTTCGAGAAAGGCCTCTTTGAGTCTGCTCCTCCAGCTACCACGCCAACAGTCCTCACCCAACGAAAACGGGACACAAGCCTTCAGCTACGCAATTAATTGTTTCATATTCCAAAGGGCCATGTGGTTAAAAACTCTGTGAAAATGATCGAAATACCCAACAATTCGACTCTTCTTGAAGCGGCTGTGGCAATCAGTCGGAAACTGCTGCCTCGGCCACCCCCCCTGACCCCCGGCTGGTGTGCCGCCGTCGCGAGTATTCTCGAGGCAACCGCACGCAAGCCCGGCAATGTCAGTCCTGACAGGAGCTTCAGTGACCTGTCTTATGATGACCTCTGCAGTGCCGCACTTGCTATGGTGCCGGCATTAGACCGAGGAGAAAAAACTTCTCTTGGGAGAATGATCAAGGATGCCGTCATCTACTCACGATCAAAGACCCTTTCGAATGCAAACTTAGGGATCATTCTTGCAATTTATCCTCTTGCTGCTGCGAGCACGTCCCCCGGGCACCTTTTAAGGCCAACTGATGCGGACACTGAAATTGAACAATGCAATCATCAAGACTCACTAGACATCTACGATGCGATAAAACTCTCAACACCTGGATCGCTAGGCACACGCGACTCATACGATATTCACAGCCCGGCTCCGGAATCAATCCGTGACGCTATGCAACATGCAGCGGTAACAGAACCGACAGACAGCATCGCTGCCCTATGGGCGTCTGGCTACCAATCATTATGGGATAGCCTTGTATCTGATTTACAATATAACGACGCACATGGCGCATCGTGGGAGCAGTCAATTATTTTCACCGCACTATCGCAACTCGCTCGTACGCCAGACTCACTCATCATCCGTCGACATGGAAGACAAAAAGCTGTTCAGGTTTCATCAGAGGCTGCCGTTGTACTTGAATTGCCTCATGATGATCGCGCAGCTGCTATTGAGGCGTTTGACTGGCGTCTTCGGCACCCGTGCCGTATAAACCCAGGTACCACTGCCGACCTTGTTGCCGCCGCATTATACGTCCATCTGTGGAATTCAAATTTTCACACCCTCTTATAACGAGCGATCCGAATGACTGATTCCTATTCCGTGTGTTTAAAAAAAGCAGTGCATGTTTTTTCAGCTGGCCACTTTATCACTCTCACAGACGACACCTGCGAAGCGGTGCATGGCCACAATTGGACTGTTTCCTGTTCAATCTCCGGGACTCCAGATACCCACGGCATGGTCATTGATTTTATTTTTCTTCGGGACACGCTGACTCAAATCATTTCCAAACTTGACCACTGCATGCTACTTCCAACAGAGAACTCATTTCTTCAAGTCACCATGCAAACCGAACAAGGACAGGAAGAAGTCCTTGTAAAGTTTGGAGAACGACGGTGGGTTTTTCCCGCTGACGAATGCAGGCTACTCCCTCTTGCTAATACAACTGCCGAGTTGCTGGCAAAATGGATTGGCAACGAGTTGATCCAGGCGCTTAAACGAAATGATTATTCACAAACAAGAAACATTCGTATCGAGGTCGACGAATGCTTTGGCCAGTCAGCATCCTGGGAAAACAAAGCCATTATGGAGTAGCTGCTTCTTCAACGAGCAAATTACTTGCAGCTTCACGTGCAAGGGCAACGATAGAATCACCGACCCGAATATAGAGTACGCCTGTAGGATTTCCAGTTTCCTCCACATGCCCCCTTGACCCAAGAACCAATCCGGTTTCTGCAAGATATCTCAAAAAAACTGGCGATTGATCAAGCACCCGGGTCACTCGGAAACTAACACCCTTCGGAAATGTTGACAGCGTGTGATACTCATCCATCCTCTCTGGAACAGATGCTGTCGTGCCCCGAGGGATCGGATCACCGTGAGGATCAACATCGGGCTTTCCAAGGTATTCATCGATCCTGTCAACGAGGAAATCGCTGACGGCATGCTCCATATGCTCAGCTTCATCATGCACCTCATCCCAATTCATTGAAAGCGTCTGAACTAAAAACTGTTCAATGAGTCGATGGCGACGAATCATTCGTAAAGCAAGGACTTGGCCTGTTCGTGTCAGTGAAACACCTTCATACGGAGTGTGGCGAGCAAGACCAGCAGTATTGAGCGTTTTCAGCATACTCGTCACGGTCCCTGGCGCAACCCCAAGAGCTGTAGCTAATTGTCCGGTAGTCACAGGCTTCTTGTCCTGCTGAACAGAGATTTGATATATCGCTTTGATATAATTTTCTACCGTAAGGCTAGGCACAACAATCTCCAGAAAAATAAGAACAGTCGGTGTACACTATGAATAGTCATATTGCGATTTCATCTGGGGCCAATCAAAATATCGGCTCACTGATCGCGTGGTCGCGACTCGTGTTTTTCCACCGGCCGCCCCACGCTTGTCGTCATTTATCTACCCCCAACATATCATCACCCGTTGCATAATACAGAGACACCACCAAGTAGCTCTCCACCAGCAGTAAAGTCACTGAGTGACGGTGCAGCAATTTGCCTTGAAGGGCTTCTTGCGTCACCTGAAAAACACTTGGCCGCTATTCTCGACTGTTCGGGCACACGAATACTTGACTGCGGCGTAGAAGCTCAAGGAACAGCGGAACTCGGTGCCATTATGGCTGACGTTGCGATGGGTGGCCGCGGAAAAACTGATTTGATCTCTGATGGAAAATTGATGTTTCTTTCAGACATCTGGCCGCAGTGTTCGTGGCCCCTTGTTCAAGTACATTCGAATGACCCCGTGTCTGCATGCCTTGCCTCACAGTATGCAGGCTGGCAGATTGATCATAAAAACTTTAAAGCGATGGCAAGTGGACCGATTCGCGCCGCAATTGGTAAAGAGAACATTTTTGAAACAATCGGTCGTCGAGAACAACCACAAGAAACGATCGGTTTGCTCGAAACCGATCGCCTGCCTCCAGAAGCTGTCTGCCATGAACTCGCCGCCCTAGCCGGTCTTTCCACTCGCGACATCACACTACTTGTCGCCGCCACAAACAGTCCGGCTGGAATGGTTCAGGTCATTGCCCGATCGCTCGAAACAGCGATTCACCAGCTTCACGAGTGTGGCTTCGATTTAGAACGTATTGTTCGAGGCACTGGGGTCGCACCCCTTCCGTCTACATTGCGAGAATCACTTGCAGCAATTGGCTGTGCAAATGATGCGATACTTTACGGAGGCGTTGTAAGACTTGATGTTATAGGTGACGATGCCAGCTTGGAGGCTATTGGTCCTCGTGCTGTCAGTAGCCATTCGAATCTGCATGGCGAGTTATTCTCTGATTTGTTCAGGCAGGCAAATAACGACTTCTATGCGATTGATCCAGCCCTCTTTGCACCGGCTGTACTTGAAATTAGAAACCTTGAATCCGGTCGCCACCATCGATTTGGTGTGGTATCACCAGATATTATCGAAAAATCTTTCTCAGCTGCCGGTTAAGTTCACCATGTCCTTGTCGCTCGCCATACTGGGGTCAGCTAAAAGCTGGCATGTCGCCGAGCTTCTCAAGGCGTCTTCCTCTGAAAACATCTGTGGATCTGTAATTGATTGGGGGACAATAGGTTCTTTGACTGACAGCAGCAGGGACAGGTTTTGGCCCGATTTTCTTCACAAGGCCGATGCAATCCTTGTCCGCACCATGCCCGCAGGAACACTTGAACAAGTCATCAGCCGCATGGACATCCTTGCACGACTTGCCAATCGAGGGATCGCTGTACTCAACAATCCAAGATCTCTGGAAGCGGCAATTGATAAATACGTGACAGCAACTCGACTCGTTGACGCTGGAATACCTGTTCCCCGGTCAGCGATTATTCAATCATCTGTTGACCTCCAAATGTGTACCGATGAATTCGGTGGCATTGCTGTGCTCAAACCTATTTTTGGATCCAATGGCCAAGGACTTGAGAGGTTCGAAGGTAACGCAAAACAGATACCTCCTTTTTTCTCTGAAACGGGTGTGGCAGTAGCCCAGCAGTACATTGCCAATGATGGGTGGGATGTACGCATTCTTGTCGTTGGATCAGAAGCATTTGCGATGAGGCGGGTCGCAGCAGACGGAGAATGGCGAACAAATATCTCACGCGGTGGACGAGCTGAATTATTCACTCCACCAACAGAATGGATCGAACTCGCTCACGCTGCCGCTCAAGCACTTGGGGCCAACATTGCGGGGGTCGACATATTGCCTTGTAGCGATGGATCTGTATGGGTACTGGAAGTAAATGCGGTTCCCGGCTGGCGGGCTCTTCAAACTGTGACAAATGAAAACATATCGGCCGCAATACTGGACACTATCCGACATCATTTTGAAACAAAAGCTCATGTGAGCAGCAACCAACTAGTCAAATAAAAGTGATTGTCCCTCACTTAAATCTTGGGGACGTTTTGCTTTGGAAGACTTCTGTGTTCCACCCGTTTCGTAGGCTAGTAACAGGTCTCTGGCTCGATGAATAACAGCATCTGGAACGCCAGCAAGCCTCGCGACATGCACTCCCCAGCTTTTATCTGCAGCACCTGCAGTGACCTGATGGAGAAAAATGAGCTGTCCTTCATGCTGTTCAACAAG
>MDSW01012807.1_pt1 | contig 10040 bp, 6 predicted proteins | sample 811171 | NCBI WGS metagenome assembly MDSW01 (sample SAMN05326641, study PRJNA326480) | marine metagenome | isolation source: seawater | place: Atlantic Ocean: North West | collected 2012
CCGGAGTTTTTGTAGGCTCCTTTCGGCTTGTCCCGCTTCGGACAACGCGGCTTCAAAAGCGTTGTAGGCTTTCAGGGCTTTTTGCGCCGCCATCCCCATTCGCTTGGCTTCATTGCGAAAGCCTTTTTCCAGTTGTGGGGGAAGGCTGGACAGGTAGACCCTTTCGCCGCGTTGGAACAAGTCTCCCCTTTGGGGCTCCCGCAAGTTCTTATCCTTGCGGTAGTCACTTTCGTAGGGAAGTGCGTAGGCGAAGCTCTCCTTGTAGTCATCCTTTGTAGCCCGCTCGTAAGCCAGTTCGGGGTTCCGAAGGGTCTTTTCAAACTCCCTTCGTCCCATACCTACAATGTGGGCGAGCAAGTCACTGTAACTGTCGTCGGAAACGGGTAGGTCGTCGTTGCTTCTTTCCCATTGGGAAATGGCACGACTTAACTCGTCCTTCTTCTTGTCGAAGATTCCCCGCATCTTCTTCGCTTGTTGCGGGGAAAGGCGGCTCATTAGGTCTTTTTGGATAGCGTCGTAGTCTGTGGTTCGACGCCCCCAGCCCAAGCCTTCTACGATTGCCCAGAAGTTGGTTTCTGAAAATGCGGTACGCTGCCACCTTGCGGTGACCTGCATTGGGCACGGTTTGGTTGCGTTTTCCATAGCGACTCCGTTTCACCAAAAGAAACGGATAGCCACATTATCGGAAATCAGTCAGCCACCACGCAGAACTTGTCTTCGTAGGCGACCGAATCCGCACACATCTGCTTCACCTCTTCCAGTGACCACGCCTCCGCTTCCTTGTTCCCACCCGCAAGGCAATGCGCCAAACGGTAGGTCCCACGGGGAAGGGGGTTGGGCACACCGTCAGCGGAAGCAAGGACTGCCACGATGACGTGGGTTGCTTCCTCAGCGATGGTGACGCCTTCGCTATCGGCAACATCGGGATCTTCCATGTAGGCTTCCCGTGTGTACACGATGGAAGCAAGGAAGGTGACGGGGAGGGCGTGCTCCCTACGAAGGAAGGCACTGACATTGCCCCGATGGTTCCGAAGAACGAAGTCGTCGGGGTTTTCGGTGCGGTGTCCGATGCCACAAGTGACCTCACCCGCTTCCACGGCATCCATAGGCATCACAACAAAGTGCTGCCCAGGCGCACGGTCACGGCTGGTGTCGTGGTTTTCCACAGCAGTTTCAAGGGCTTGCAGGAACCCGCGTGGGTTTCCGACCTTACTGCCGATGGTTCTGTCGTCCATAGCAGTAAGGATGTTGGCAAAGGCAAACTTCATAGGCTCTCCCGTTGTTACACCACCCATACGAGACACCTTTAGTTCTGTGGCCCCCCTTGGTTTCGTTAGACTGACTATTCCATCAAGATAGTGAGCGGCCACCCGCCCATAGACTACTTTCGGAGGCATCATGTCGAACAGCGATCTCAATCCCCAAAGCACTGGATCTGGTGCCATTCAGGGTACTTCCTATGTGTACAAGGTAGGGACGAGCCCCAACACTCGAAGTGTTGTTACCCAAAAGGTTCGGATCCTGGCTCCCGCCTTTGGGTCGGAAGAAGGTGGCCTGTTCCAGATTGGTGTTCTTTCCAACTTCTCCCCCACTGAAAACCGAAATGTTGAACCCGTTCGGGGTATCGGCTTTGGTGATGTGATTGCCGAACTGGTGCCTGGTAACACCGAGCCCATGACGGCACAGTGTGAACGCACCCTTCTTTACCTGTCGAACCTTTGGCAAAGCACCGGCTATGGCGGTGGTGTCAGCGGTCCAGTTCGTAGTCTTCGGCATCATCGGTGGCCTTTTGATGTGAAGCAGGAAATCGTCTTTTCGGGAATCGCCGATAAGGAGCTGACTGGTGACGGTACTGGCTCCAGCACTGACTACGGTTCCTATGGGTCATTGGCTTACACGGGTGCTACCGCAGGTCCGAGCCAGTTCTCGGCGGCTACGGGTTCTGGTTCCCACAATGTTCTCATCACTTACTACGAAACCTGCTGGTGGCAGGACTGGAACACGGCTTTCCAGAAGGACACCGCAATGGTTATGGAAAGTGGCACGATGATGATTACCGATGTCCACGATGGTTCCAGTGCCTACGGTGAATTCCTGTACACAGGTAACGACCCGAGCATTGCTGCCAACCAGGGATCCATCCGGTTCAACAACACCTTCTCTTCCTAATTGATAGGGGTTCGGTTCCTTACTTCGTCTGGTGGGTAGTGTTATTCACCAGACGGTAAGGAGCCAACTATGGATCTATCCACCCTTAAGAACGCCCTTGCCCCACTTGCTGAGGTGGGGAAAGACGAACGCACCTTCACTGTTGAAGGTCAAAGCATCACGGTGCGACCCCTTCTTCCCCACGAAGAAGTGTCGGTGCAGCGGTTTGCTGTTTCTTCCTTAGAAGAAATCAACGACGGACCTAAGAAGAAGAAAAAGGGTGGCGAAGAAGAAGATGCAATGTCCCGTGCAGATGCGCTGGATTACTTCGACCGTTTTCGTATTGAAGTGATTGCACACTCGATGGTCCAGATCAATGACATCAACCTGCGTGATGTAGAACACATCACCACAGGAGAAGTCACTGCCACGGGTGTTGAAGTGCGTGTGCCACGGTATGAGGCAATGCGTAAAATCATTAGGGATTCTTGGTCTCGTACAATGGTGACTACGGCTTTCACCCAGTACGGGGAACTCATTGAAAGTATGGCCCAGAAGGCAGACGAGCTGGCTCAACTTTCCGAAATGGACCTGGAAGTTGAAATCGAACGGGTGACAGACCGTCTGGCGCAATTGAAGCAGCAGCGTGCGGAACGATCTGCTGGAAATGTGGGCATTTCTAAGGAACAGGTCGAACACTTTGTCGGTATGGGGCAACGCCAGGAAGAGCAAACCCAGAGTCTGGTAGAACACCACAAGGACACCACCCCAATTCAGAAGGTGCCCGCTGTGGTGGAACGTCCCCCACAACAGGAAGTGCCCGCGGCCCCAGTACGGGAAGCCCCTGTTTCTTTTGATGAGGCTCGGTCGTCTTTCCAGGATGCCGAAGATCCTGAAGTATTAGCCGCAGAACAGCGGCGTATTTTGGAAGCCCGTCGCTTGGCGCAGAGCAGAGAAAGGGATCGTCTTGAACAAGGGTCGGTTCCCACCAAAGCACCTTCCGTGGATGGGGTGGAAACCTATCGTATGCCTACGGAAGAACTTTCCCCCCGTGGGAAGCAAGCACCTGTTAAGGGAAAGACGGAACTTGACCCGACTTCACGTGGGGAATTGAACCCTAACTTCGGTCGAAAATAGATGGATGGGGGGAACCCCGGAAGTCACGGCTATCAAGAGTCGGAGCGCAGACGCTTCTTCTATCGGGATGTAGAAGACCTCATTCGCGTAGGCTTCTTGCAAGCCCGTGTGAAATGGGGTCACACACAACTTGTTCTTCGTTCCATATCGGACCAGAGCCACAATCGGCTTATGGCCCGAACAATACAAGAGCCCCCTGCCATTTGGATGCAGTGGGTGGTTGCCCACAGCCTTTATATGGTGGATGGGTTGGTGTTGGATGAAGATCCCAACACCCCCTACTATGTGAAGAAGTACTTTGTGGACAGCATCCCTAAGCCCCACCTGTTGGTTCTGTGGAGTGCGGCGATGGGCTTACGGCAGCGTGTTTTCCGTGCGGGGACGATGCTTGAAGCCTTCTGCTACGAACCCTTTTCACGGACTTTGTGGCGAACTCGGAATTATTGCCAGGAACACCGCAACGGGGCTCTTGATTCGTGGATAGCGTTCCACGAAGGGGAGGATTCTCGGGAAACCGACCGTTCTGCTTGGGTTCGCACCCAAACGATTGTGGGGGCTACCAGCGGCAAGGCAGCCAAACAGGTGCGCCGAAGCCTGGAGCAAGAAGAGCAGAAGGAAGAAGCACGCCGAACAAGGGTCATTGAAGAGTTGGTGAATTACATCATCAATGGGGAACGCCAGTCCAAGACGGTCACAATTGATGTGAACGGACAAAAGGTCGAAGTGCCTGTCATGCGGGGAGCCCAGACCATTGCCGAACTTGAAGAAGAAATGCGGAAGGCGATGGAAGGCGAGCTGGATGGACACGACCTTCAAGTTCAAGAATACGAAGAAGCCATTCGTGCGGGGGTTCGGAGGAAGGCAGCACTCGCCGCAGAACGACAAAAGAAACAGGAACAGATGGGCGACCTTATGCGTCAAGCGGGCATTGGGGGTAAGACTAACCTCGTTGGCTATGATGCAACCCAGATCCCAGGTGCCCCCAAGCGAAGTGCGGGTGTGAAGGTTCAACCTACGGCTTCTTCCAGTCGTCGCTTGTTCGACAGGTATCTGAAGAAAGAAGTCGGGGTCGGGGTCATCGGAAGCGGGGGCACACCCCAACCTAAAGATGCTTCCACTCCCCTTGCACAACGGTTGGAGGGGCGGAAAGTTTCCCTAAGTAGCGAGCCTATACCTTCCGGTAAGGGAAGAGGTTCCAATGAGTGACACCCTTACACAGACCCTGGTCTTCGATGTACAGATGGGCGCCCTTCGGGGTTCGTCCCAGGCGCGTAGTGCCATCGAAGCCATGGCTTCCCAGGCGATGGGCGCGGGAACGATTCGGGGTATCCGCAATTCAACCCGTCAGCTCGAAGGGGACATGAAGCGGGTTATGGCTTCGGCGTTCAAGTCGGGTCTGCGGCAAGAGGGGCGTGCTCTCTACCAGGTGTTCCAGGAAAGCTCACAGGCCATCATCAAGGCCCGTGAAAGCGTAGCGAAAATCGACAGCCAGTTGTTGATTGCGACGGATAGGGCACACCGACAAAGATTGATGCGCGACCGAGAAGGTTTGCGTAGGGAAATTGAAACCCGACAAGCAGCCACCAAGAATCAGATTGCGATGCTGGATGCCCAGGCTTCCCGCGCTGCGGACATGCTTGAAACCGCATCCCGCAACGCAAGTAGGAACTGGAAAGACAGTGTTGAAAAAGCGGGTAAGGGCTTTGCCGACATTGTGGATGGTGCCCTAAACCTTGATTCTCTTGACCCTTCCCAGATGATCAAGGGCTTTGGGCAGAAGTTCCAAAGTGACATCGCCCCCCGCTTGACCCAGTTCGGTGCGAAGAACGCCGGTAAGGGAGGAATGCTCGGGTCATTGGGCAAGGCCGCTAAAGTGATGGGTGCCGCGGGTGCGGCTATCGCTGGTGCAGCGGCTGCTGTGGGTGCTTTGGTTGCGGTGTTTATGGCCGCCTATGGTCAGACAAAGAAACTAAACTCGGCTCTTCTTGAAGGGCAAGCGGCTGCCGACATGTTGTCGGTCACGGCTGATAGGGGTCGTGGTTTGGAAGAGCGTCTGACTACGTTACGCGAAACGGCTTTAGGCACGGCATACGCTTTCCGAATGTCTGGGGAAGAAGTCGCCCAGATGATCGGTCAAATCAACGAAGCCGGTTTGCAGGTCAATGAATTTGCGGACTATTCCAGAGGCGCCGTAAGTGCGATGGATGAGTTCGCCACCGTCACCCACCAGGCTTTTGTTGCCAGCAAGGTGTTCGGGGTGTCTGTGTCAGAAATCAGTGGGTTCACAGCCACGATGTTCCATGAAATGGGCAAGGGTCTGGAACGAGTGGATGAAGGCTTCCGAATGATCTTTGCGGGTGCCCAGCGTTCTTCGATGTCTACAAAACAGTTCTTCACTTCTGTGACGGAAGCATCTTCAGGGATGGCACTCTACAACTTCCGACTGGATGACACTGTGGGTCTTCTTCTGCAAATGACGGAAGTATTGGGGGAAGACTTGGCTTCTTCACAATCCCGTATGGCGGGTCAGTACCGAAATATGGGTATGGAACAGCGGATGCAGACGGTGATGAACGCTGGTGGGTCGGGTGTGTCCGCAAGGATCTTTGCGGCTGACTTTGAAGCCCAATTAGGACAGTTCGAGCAAGACTTTAGGGGCATGCTTACTGGCGACCTGGCGCCCGCTTTGGCGGAAATCCTGTCGCCAATTGCCGGGGAAGATGGGCTGAGTATGACTGCCCTCGGCAATATGTCGGAAACTGCCTTCGGGGACATGCTTTATTCGATCCGTCAGTTGGAAGGCGGGGATGCAATGGCAATGCAGCTCGAAAACATGGTCGGGCTGGCCCGCGGTGCTCGAGGGGGTCTTTCGAACACCGCAACCAACTTGGGCTCCTTGTCCCGACAAGGCGAGTTGGTCCAGCAATTGATGGAAGGGCGAACCCTTCTGGGTAATGCGGGTGTTTCGAGCTTTGAAGGGTTGAACCGACAGGCATACGAAAACATCACGGGTCGAAGCGGGGAAGACTTTGAAATCCTTCAACGAATCGACCGTGATCTACGAGCCCAATACCGCGCTGAAGGGGGACAGGAACAACTCGGGAACTTTGAATCCTGGGCTGTTGAGGCTCTTGGGGACAACGCCACGCTTCAAGCGGAAGCCCTTCGCGCACAACCTGTGATGGAACGCCTTGCTCGGGACCATATGATGGAAACCCGAAGCATCGCCCAAACCCTGCGGAATGTCATTGCTACGGCGTTGGAAGGCATCTGGGGCTTGGTGCGTGGAATCTTTTCTTGGGGAAACCAGAGCCTCCAAGAAGAAAAGTTGGATGAAAACGAAGAACTGCAAGAAGCGAATGCCGAACGTTTAGAAAGGCTCTACGACACCCTTTCGGAGCAAACCGAAGTCATCAACGACCCCAATACGGGGACACCGCAAATGGCGGCTGCCATAGCAATGAAAGAAGAAACTGAGCGCCAAATTGCACAAGCGCAAGCGCGGAGTAGGGAATTGACTGCCCAGTATCGGGAAATTGCTGGGGGGCAGATGACAACTGAAGAGCTGGAAACGCTTTATTCCCCACAGACGCGGCCGGTTCATAACAGAGGCATCTTGACCCCGGAGCAAGTCGATCTGGCGGGGAGTGCAACCCCAGATGGGGTTCGTGATCAAGCAGTTCGTGCGCGTCAGCAAGACGCGATGCTTTTCTTACGGGGGGTGATCGCCGAAGCGATGGCAGAGCAAGGCGACAACTACCAGGGCATCACTCTTGAACAGCTCGACGATCCTGAATTTTTCCAAAGCTATATGCAGCGGAACTTGGCATCAATCTTCCCTGAAAACAGTGCGCCCAGGTACTTCACAACGGATCACCCGATGGCATCCTGGCAACATGTAGGGCCTGGGCGCGGATCGGCCTCCTTTCAGCGGGCTGGTGACAATCCTCTTTACTCGCCCCTGGGTTCCTTCCCCACGGGTGTTGAATTTACTACGAGTACGAACACCCACGATAGTAGGGGCTGGACGGTTCGACCTAAAACCTTGGGGGATTATGACCAGGACACATTGAATGTAGTGGCACAGAACCTCACCCGTAATGTGGACCCCTATAACGTTCAACCTGTCCAGACCGAGTTGTCGGAACGTGTGGGCACGGGCAGCATCTACACACTGCCAACAGTACCATCAACACCCACGGAAATGGCATCCCCGGAAGCCCACGGGGATGTGTGGATGATGCCTGGGAACGGTGGGATGACCGATGATGATGCACAAGCGCTTCTTGGGTTCTTGGCCAACATGGATGCCCAATCCAGCACAGACGGTGCGCACTTAGACAACATTGCTTCTACCGATGAAGATATTTCAGACACTGCCTTGGACCAGTTGGGGGTGCAGGAAGATTCACGTGATGAACTCGTCGCCATCCTTCGGCAGCTCAAGGAAACATCTGCCCCTTCAGCGGCAACAATGCAGTACTTGTCGGGGCAGGGGACCGATACCTTTTTAGCGAATATGCAGACCGAAGAAGGTCGGGCACGCATTGCCGAAGACATTCGTCGCAAGGGTCGTGGCAGTTCGGAGCAACGCATAAATGCAAGGACGCAACTCACAGCTCCTTTGAACGATTTTATCTGGCGCCCCGGACAGGCTCCGCGATTCTTTTCCAACAATGACACCGTGATTGGGGTGAAAGGTAGGGGCGAACGAAATCTTGGCGGCGGTGTACACATCGAAATTCATGGGGGCGACCCGGAAATGGTGTACCAAACCGTCAAGCGCGCCTTGAAAAGTTCAGGGATGGCATAGATGGATTGGTCGAAAGCCGTATTTAAGCCACCTCTTATTGGCCCCAGTGAAGCGGAAGCCAGCGGTAAGCGTCCCGTTATCTTTGACATCCTGGGTCCAGACCGAGAAACCAGCATTCTCCCCGTGGACTATCGTTTGGTTCTGTGGGCAAACCCTTCAGAAATGTCGTTTTCCTACACCCGTAAGGTGGAACGCATCCAGACCAGGGCCGGATGGGTGGAGCAGCACTGGGGCGACGACGCCCAATCTATGTCCATCACGGCTGCTTCTGGTGGCTTTATGCGGCTCTATTCTGGGCTGTCTAATGTGACGAACCCGGCTTATGGCGGGACTCGGCGCGAAACGCTGGCATATGACCGCTATCTGGACATCCTTGCCCTCTTTCACAACAACGGGTCGGTCTACGATGCTGGGGGGCAAGTGGCCCTACAAGGCATCATCAAGGTCACTTTTGATGGGGGGGTCTACTTCGGTTGGTTCAATTCCTTCAATGTTACCGAAGATGCAGCATCGCCCTTTATGTTCAACATCACCCTTGATTTCGACATTGATCGTGAAGTTCAAGTGTGGCGCACACAAAGGGGCGCACGGTCGGCAGCATCCGTGAATGACTCTTATCAGGAAGCCCTGGATGCAAACTATGCGGAAATGCCGTTGGGGGATGACTGATGCCTGAAGATCCTAAATGGTACGAAGCCCTGGCTAATGACGGTGGACCCGGAAAGTCCGTCTTTTACGCCAGCGACTATGAGCTGTTGTCCCCAGGAAGCAGGGCTTCTTTTTCCTATGAAGAACAGGAAGGCGTTCCTGTTGATGGGTCTTCCAGGGCTGCACGGGACGCAGCACCGTTCACCCTCCGCATCATCCCCCCTTCATTGGAAGACCTACCCGCTTCCTTTGCAGGTGAAGCCGCACGGACCAATGTGGATTCATACCAGCAGGCTGGTCAATCAATGGAATCCAACCAACAGGCAGCACAGGGTCTTCTGGAAGCCTATGGGATTTCTTCGCAAGCAAATAGTGCGGTGGTTGCGAACACATTGAACCAACAGATTTCAGCGGGTCAGTTTCTGAATCGTGTTTCCGGCACTCAGATTCGTACCACCCTAACGGATGCCACTACTGCTATGGACATCGCAGCTCAGATTGCTGCAATGGCCAGCACACCTCCACTTACGCTTCTGGTAAACCCCAGCTCGATGTCTATTTCTTACCAGGGCATCCAGAGCTACCAGGAAAGGGGTCGTGAAGGGTTCATCTTCCAGCGTTGGGGTGAACAACAGCCGACCATCAAGTTCCAAGGGCAGACCGGGGCCTTTATTGCGGGCGAGATTTCCACGGACACATCGTCAACGGGAACCTTTAGTGGATCGGGTCTTGCCAATGCGGCTATTCAGGCTTTTCGGGAATTCGGGGAAACCACCACTCCCACAGGGGTCCAGTTTGCGAGTAAGCGCAATTCGGCAGCCTTCCAGAACTTCCAGTCGCTGTACCAAATCTACCGCAACAACGGGTACATCTACGACCGTGTAGGGCAGACAGAAGCCCATCTTGCGATTGGGGCTGTGGCGATTGACTATGACCAGTACACCTACATCGGACACATCGAAAGTTTCGAATACGCCTACGACACCACCCAGATCCATGCAATTGAGTGGTCGATGGAGTTTGTCGTGGATGTCATGTACGACAATGCACAAACCCCTACCGCAGTGCTCCCCCTTGTTGCACCCACCCCTAACCCCACATCACCTGGGGGTGCTTTGGGTCAGGGTGCTCGAGGTAACGCCGCCAAAGGGTGGCTCAGCATCACAGGCACGGAAAACGCACCCGTCTTGACCGGGTGGGCAGAAGAGTTCGGGGTTTCCCCCGACAACCCTGAAGAAGCAACCCCGCCTTACGGGGAAACCACCAATGCCCTTGCAACCAACCCTGATGGAAC
>MDSW01129544.1_pt1 | contig 10040 bp, 9 predicted proteins | sample 811171 | NCBI WGS metagenome assembly MDSW01 (sample SAMN05326641, study PRJNA326480) | marine metagenome | isolation source: seawater | place: Atlantic Ocean: North West | collected 2012
TGTACGACAAATTTTGGTAACCTTAACCGTCCACACTTCTCTTCTTAAATTTTTACTAATAAAATAGCTAATTAGGCCTATTAAGCCTAATAATAAACAACTTTTCTATGTTGAGTGTGACGCTTATAGTATAAATTTAAAGGAAATCAAGTAATTAGATATAAAAAAAAAGTCAAAAAACATACAAAAATCAATGTTTTTTTGCTACTTCTAAGCAAATGCAAAAAACTAATTTATTTTTATATAAGATAATAAAAAATAATCTTTACCCAATACTATTAATTTTTTTATTATTCTTCACAATTTTAATAACAAATTTTTACTCCATTAATAAAAAAAACAATGAAAATAATTTGATAAATTTTTTAAATAATTTGTATTTAAAAAAATCAATAAATTTAATAGTTAAAAATTTAACACCTAAATTTAGTTATATAGATTTCGAAATTGAAAAAGGAGATACTTTTGAAAAAATCGTAAAAAAATTAAATTTACCTTCTGTTGAAAAAGAGTTGGTAATAAATAAATTATCAAAATTTAAATTTGTCAATAAACTATACAGTGGTCAAAAAATATCATTCAAGATAAATAATTCTAAACCAATCCAAGTTCTTGAAATATCAATTGAAAAATCAAAAACAAAAACTTTAGTTTTTAATAGAAAAGATGGTTTGGACAAGTTTGAGAGTAATGAAATAAATAAAAATTTAGAACAAGTAATTGTTTATAAGGAAGCAATAATAACAAGTAGTTTGTATTCAAGTGCAATTAATAAAGGAATTGAACCAAATGTTATAATTGAATTTGCCAGAATATATGGATTCCAAATAGACTTTCAAAGAGATATATGGAAAAATGATAGTTTCCAAATAATGTATGAAACATTTTTAGATTCTAACAATAAAATTTTAGATACTGGAAAAATTTTATATGCAAATTTAATTTTGCAGGGCAAAGAAAATGATTTATATATTTTTAAAACAAAAGATGGTTATGAACATTTTGATCAAGCTGGTAAAAGTATAAAAAAAAGTTTAATGAAAACTCCAATTAACGGAGCTAGACTTTCATCAAGTTTTGGTATGCGTAAACACCCAATACTTGGATACAATAAAATGCACCGTGGAACAGATTTTGCTGCACCCGAAGGAACTCCAATTATGGCTTCCGGTGACGGAAAAATTGTAAGAGCTAGATGGTGTGGTGGTGGTGGAAATTGTATAAAAATAAGACATAACTCAACTTACTCAACTGTATATGCGCATTTAAAAAATTTTGCGAGAGGTATAAGAGAAGGAGTTAGAGTCAAACAAGGGCAGACAATTGGATATGTCGGGTCAACAGGTATGTCTACTGGACCACATTTGCACTATGAAGTTATTGTTAATGGAAAAAAAGTAAATTCACAAACATTAAAATTACCTTCTGGTAAAATTCTTAAAAAAAAAGAGAGAGAGTTTTTTGAAATAAATAAAATTAAGTTAAATGTATTAAAATCGAAACTAATTAGCTCTCAGTAGAAATTGTTGTTTCTAATTTTTCTGAGCCAATACCATTTTTATTATCTTGATCCTGATTTTTTTCATCGTTAGCTTTAACTACGTCTTTTTGTGTTTGGTCCTTATTATTTCGTGTGTCTCTTTCTTCAAGGACCCTTATAAAGTGCTCAGCATGTTGAAAGTAATTTTCAGATAAAATCTTGTCTCCATTAGAAAGGGCTTCTCTTGCAAGGTTTGAGTACTTTTCTATCAGTTTAGGAGCGTTATGATTGTTTCTACCAGCATTTTTTCTAATAAAGTTAGAACCGTTTTGAAAATCATTCACAATCTTTCCATTTTCATTTCTTTGATTGCTTCTATCTGTGTGATTTTTATATCTATTTCTTCTGAAATTATTCCTAAAATTTCTCATTAATTGAGCTTATTTTCTAAATTTTTGTAGAGATTATACATCTGTTTTTGTTGGCCAAATCTTTAATAACCTTAGTTTTGTAGAAACCATTCAAATTTAAAATTTCTAAAGTTTTTCTAGTTTGATTTATTCCTATTTCCAAAAATAATTTACCCTTTTTTTTTATCAAAGTTGAACTTTTTTCTATTATAAGTCTAATTTTTTTATAGCCATCAACGCCTCCATCGAGAGCAACACTTGGCTCATAATTCTTAATATCTTTTTCCAAACCATTAATTTTACAATGCTTAATATAAGGAGGATTAGATATGATTAGATCATATTTATCTCCATAAAAATTGTCAATATCAGAATTAAAAAATTTAATTCTATTATCAATGTGTTGTATTTTTGCATTATATTTTGCTAATTTTACTGCATTTTTTGAAATATCAATACCAACTCCAAAACATCTTTTTCTTTCATTAAGGACTGAAATTATAATACATCCTGATCCGGTACTAACATCCAAAATTTTTTTTGAAGAATTTTGGCCTAACTCATTTAAAACTTGCTCAATTATAGTTTCGGTGTCAGGCCGTGGTATTAATACATTTCTATCAACTTTAAATTTGGTTTTCCAAAACTCTTTAAACCCAGTAATATATGCTATTGGTTCATTTTTACTCCTTCTTTTAATAAAATTTAAAAAATTTTTTTTATCTTTGATTTCTATTCTTTTTTCCAAATTTAAAAGCAACTGAGACCTATCTAGTTGAAGAGTTGACGATAATAAAATTTCACTATCTAAATTAAAAGATTTTATATTATTTAATTTCAATATTTTAGACCCCTGATTAAGTATTTCTTGATATTTCATTTAATTTAATTTGCTAAGTTCCTCTTCTTGTGCTTGTAGAGTCAGACTCTCAATCATTTCTTCGAAAACTTCTCCCTGCATAAATTCTTCTAGTTTATGTAAAGTAAGATTTATTCTATGATCGGTAATTCTCCCTTGTGGAAAATTGTAAGTTCTTATTCTTTCTGATCTATCTCCTGTTCCTATTTTGCTCCTTCTATCTTTTGATCTTGCATCATCTATCTTTTGTCTTTCCCATTCATATATTCTGGATCTAAGAATTTTTAGACCTTTTTCTTTATTTCTAATTTGTGATTTTTCATCTTGTTGGCTAACCACAATTCCTGTGGGTATATGAGTTATTCTTACAGCAGAGTCTGTTGTGTTTACACTTTGCCCTCCTGGTCCGCTGCTTCTAAAAACATCAATTCTTAAATCTTTTTCCTCAATTTTGACATCAACTTCTTCTGCTTCTGGTAATACCGCAACTGTTGCAGCAGATGTATGAACCCTTCCTTGTGTTTCTGTATCAGGTACTCTTTGAACTCTGTGGACGCCACTTTCGTATTTTAAAAGAGAATAAATATTTTTTCCTTTTATGTTTGCTATTACTTCTTTTAAACCTCCAGCTTCACTTTTTGAAATACTAATTATTTCCAAATTCCATTTTTTTTTATGTGAAACTTTCTCGTACATTTTAAATAAATCTGAGGCAAATAGACTTGCCTCTAAACCACCTGTTCCAGCTCTTATTTCAATTATTGCATTTTTTGAATCTGCGTCATCTTTTGGCAGTAAGAATAGTTTAATCTTTTTTTCATTCAATTCTTTATTTTTAATTAATTGATCTAACTCTATCTTTGCCATTTCTTTTATTTCCTTATCGCCACTAGTATCTTCAATTAATTTTTCTAAATCACTTTTATTTTTTTCAAAATTTAGATAATTTTTAGCTTGATTTATTATTTCATTAAGATCCGAATATTCTTTTGATTTTGAAGCAAATAGTTTTTTATCTGTATTTCCAGAAGATAATTCTTTTTCAAGATTTTTGTGTGTTAAAATTAACTCTTCAACTTTTTTTATTGGAATCATTTATGTTTTGTTTCGATTTCTTGAGCTTTTTTTTCAACCAGCTCAACTACCTTTGAAATAATATCTTTATTATCTATTTTTTCAGTTTGGACCCCTTTTAAGTAAAGCATATTACTATTTTGCCCACCACCAGTTATACCAATATCAGTTTGGGCTGCTTCACCTGGCCCATTAACTACACAACCTATAATCGAGAGAGTTATTGGAGTTTTGATGTGGGATAATTTTTCCTCTAGAATTTTAACAGTATCTATAACCTGAAAGCCTTGTCTAGCACATGATGGGCAGGATATTATCTTAACTCCTCTATTTCTTAAATTTAATGATTTTAATATTTCATTACCTACTTTAATTTCTTCTACCGGATCATCTGAAAGTGAAACTCTAATTGTATCACCAATACCATCCAATAATAAATTTCCCAAACCTATTGAAGACTTTATGCTTCCAGGAATAAAACTACCAGCCTCTGTAATGCCTAAATGTAGAGGATAGTCTGTAACTTTTGAAAGTTCTCTATATGCTTTGATTGATAAAAATACATCAGAAGATTTAACGCTTACTTTAAAATTAAAAAAATCTAGGTCCTCTAAAATTTTTATATTCCTTAAAGCACTCTCTGTTAGCGCTTCAGGACAAGGTTCTTTAAACTTTTCTAAAATATCTTTCTCTAACGAGCCAGAGTTTACTCCTATTCTTATTGAACAATTATTATTTTTTGCTGCAGAGATAACTTGTGAAATTTTATTTTTATCTCCAATATTCCCTGGATTAATTCTTAAGCAATCTGCACCATTTTCTGCTGCTTCTATAGCTCTTTTAAAATGAAAGTGAATATCAGCAACAATCGGAATTGGAGAATGTTTTGTAATTTCTTTTAGTGCAGAAGTGGATTCTTCATCAGGGCAAGAAACTCTTACAATGTCACCTCCAACTTCTGAAATTTTATTAATTTGATTAAGAGTTTCTTGAATATTTCTTGTTAAAGTATTTGTCATAGATTGAACTGAAATTGGATTTTTTCCCCCAACTTTTACATTTCCTACTTTAACAACTTTTGTGACTCTTCTAATTATGTCTCTAAAAGGTCTAATGCTCATTATTTTGATTTATTTTTCTAAATTAAATTCTTTATGTAAAGCCAATATAGCTTTATTTAAATTTTTTCTATTCACTAAAACAGATATTTTAATTTCAGATGTTGAAATTACAATAATATTTATTTTTTTTTTTGCTAACACATTAAACATTCTATAAGTTACTCCTGGAGTAGTAATCATTCCTACCCCTATAATAGACACTTTTGAAACTTTATTGTCTACTATAATTTTTCTAAAACTAATTTTCTTATTTTTTTTTAATAATCTCTCAGTTTTGGTTAAATCTTCAGATTTAATTGTAAAAGTTAAATCTGTTTCTTTTCCATTAGATGAAATATTTTGAACTACCATGTCAACATTAACAGAATTTTTGTAAAGTGGCTCAAATATAGAGGCTGCTACACCAGGTCTATCTTTTACTCCAATTAAAGTTAATTTTGCATCATTTTTTGTAAAAGATACTCCTCTTATTATTTTACTACTTAATATATTTTTTCTTTTTGTAATCAAAGTACCTAAAGATTTTTTAAATGATGATTTTACTTCAATATCAATTCTATTTAATCTAGCATCTTGAACTGAGTGCGACTGCATTACTTTGGCCCCAGTAGACGCCATCTCAAGCATTTCTTCATATGAAATTACTTTTATTTTTTTTGCTTTTTTAATTGTATTCGGATCAGTCGTATAAACTCCATCAACATCGGTATATATAATACATTTTTCTGCTTTAAAAAATCTTGCAAGCATAATAGCGCTAGCATCAGTTCCTCCTCTGCCTATAGTAGTTATTCTATTTTCAGAATTAATACCTTGAAAACCTGCTACAATAGGCACCCCTCCAGATTTCAAATATCTAACAATATTTTTTTTATATATTGTTTGAATTCTTGATGAAGAATATTTTCCTTCTGTAAATATTGGTATTTGCCAGCTCAACCATGATCTAGATTTATATCCTAAGTGATTTAACCTTCCAGCAATTAAAGAACATGACATTTGTTCGCCGGCTGAAACAAGAACATCATACTCTTCCGGTATAAATTCACTAGAAATTTTTTTTGATTTTTTTACTAAATCATTTGTAACTCCACTCATTGCAGATGAAACAACAATCACTTTATATTTCTTTTGAATATATGAAATAATTATTTTTGAAACCTTTTTTATTCTGTCAGTTGAGCCTACAGAGGTCCCTCCAAATTTTAGTACTACAATTTTCATTGATCTTAATTTTTATATTTAAATAAATTATGTTGATAAAATACATCTTAATTGTAATGTCAACAATCAATCAAATATGAGCACTATAAATAAAAAAGAAATTGAAAAATTTTCAAAAATAGCTGATGAATGGTGGGATACAGAGGGCAAGTTTAAGCCTTTACATAAGTTTAATCCCTTAAGAATAAATTATATTAAGAAAACAATCATTTCTCACTTTAATATTAAATCTAAACTTATGCCTTTTAAAAATATTGAACTTCTAGATATTGGTTGCGGTGGAGGCTTGTTATCTGAACCAATGTGTAGAATGGGTGCAAGGGTTACTGGAATTGATGCTTCACAAAAAAATATAGATGTTGCTTCATATCACTCTAAAAAAAATAATTTAAAAATAAACTATTTATGTTCATCCCCGGAAAAAATAAAATTAAAAAAAAAATTTGATATAATTTTAAATATGGAAATAGTAGAACACGTGGATGATTTAAATCTTTTTTTAAAAAAAAGTGCATTACTTTTAAATAAAAATGGCTTAATGTTTATTTCTACTATAAATAAAACTCTTAAATCTTATATTTTTGCAATAGTTGGAGCAGAATATATTTTAAACTGGTTACCAATTGGAACACATGATTGGAGTAAGTTTGTCCAGCCTGAAGAATTAATTAAATTAGGCAAAAAAAATAATTTAAAACTAATAGAAATCAATGGTGTTAACTTTAATATTTTAAAAAATAAATGGGTTATTTCAAAAGACAACTCTGTAAACTATATAACTCAGTTTAAAAAAGTTTAATTTTCATTATCATTTATCCAGGGTATATTTTCTGTTTCAATTCCCTCATCTGACAACTCTTTAATATCTTTTTCAGAGGCATTTCCATAAATTCCTTTTTTCTTTTTTTTATTGTTATAGTGAATTGATCTTGCTTCAAATGTAAAATTATCACCAACATATTCAAAATTCTTTTTAATAAAATTTTTATATTCTTTTAATTTTTTTTTTACTTCTGAATGTTTTTTTAAATTTAAATTATTATTTTCATTTTTATTATTTATAATTGATGGAGCCATTAAAGATTTATCAATCTTAAAAGAGCTACAATTGGGACAATTTATAAGTTTTGTCTTTTTAAGTTTTTCAAACTCCTTCGATGACGCAAACCAGCTATCAAAATCTTGTGAGCAGTGTTTGCACAATAACTTATATTTTATCATATTTTATAAATTAAATAATATTTTAATAACTTCATCTCTTTTACCTTCTATTACGTTCTATAGTCAGAATTAATTTCTATATATTTTTTTGTAAAATCCATTGTGTAAGAAGTGAATTCTTTATTTCCTAAATTTAAATTTACTAATAAATCAATTTTTTCACCTTTCATATAATCTGCTGCCTCAAATTCATTATAAGAATTTGATAATTTCCCATTTTCGATAATTGTTATATTTCCAAATTTAATAGTTATTTTATTTGGATTTAAATTTACGTTTGCTTTTCCAATTGCCATTATAATTCTTCCCCAATTAGGATCCTCTCCAGCAATAGCTGTCTTTACTAATGGAGAGTTTGCAATTGAAAAAGATACTTTTTTAGCATCTTCCTCCGTTTTGCAATTTTTGACTTTGATTGAAATAAATTTTGATGCTCCCTCACCATCAGCAGCAATTCTTTTGGAAAGATTTAATAAAACATTAAATAAGGATGAACTAAAGTCAGATAATTTTTTATCTTTAACACTTTTTAAATTTGAGTTTGAAACTTCACCTGTAGCAAAAATAGAAACCATATCATTGGTACTTGTATCTCCATCGCATGAAATAGCGTTAAATGTTTTTTGAATATTTTTTTTCAATAATTGTTTCAAAATTGAAGAAGAAATTGTCGCATCTGTAAAAATAAATCCCAGAGTAGTTGCCATATTAGGAAAAATCATTCCTGAACCTTTTGCAATTCCATAAATTTTTACAATCTTATTACCAATATAGCACTCCTCCATTGCAAGTTTTGGCTTTAAATCAGTTGTCAAAATACCCATACATGCTTTCATCCAAATGTATTTATTTTGAGTATATTTAATTTTTTTAATTAAATCTGGGATGCTTTTTTTAATTTTTTCTGTTGGAAAAACTTCTCCTATTGTTCCTGTGCATGCAAACAAAATTTCATCTGATTGAATTTTAACAGGTTTCTCTTCATCAATTTTTTGCTTTTGGGTTAATTCTTGCGATAAGTCGTCAGCTAAAATTTTTAAACCTTTAAAACCATCTTTACCGGTAAAGGCATTAGCATTTCTAGTGTTAATTAATAAAGCTTTAATTTTTTTCTTATTAATTTTTAGATTCCATTTAATATTTTCTGAAATTAATTTTGATTGCGTATAAACTGATGCATAACTGGCTCCATTTCTAAAGTAAAACAAAACTAAATCATCTCTTTGTTTTGAATACAAATTAGCACTTGTTGTTGATATAGATAAACCATCAACATGTTCGAGATCTTGAAAATCCCCCATTTTTGAGTTTTTAGTTATTGAATTAAATAAATTATTTAGATTAATTGCCATGCTATTTAAAAAATTAATTTACTTACTATATTAAACTCAATATTTAAATTATAAACAATATATTTATTAAATGTTTAATCCACTAAATTTTTTATCAAAAATAATCAAGTCTAGTAATCAAAAAGAACTAGATAAACTAAAAAAAACTGTAAAAAAAATTAATGATCTGGAAGATGAAATAACAAAGTTAAATGATCAATCTTTTCCACAAAAAACCAAAGAATTGATAGAACAAATAGGTAATGGGACACCTTTAGATAAAATCCTTCCTGAAGCTTTTGCTTTGGTAAGAGAAGCGTCAAGAAGAGCAACTAATGAACGACATTTTGATGTTCAAATTATTGGAGGGATAGTTCTTCACGAAAATAAAATTGCAGAAATGAAAACAGGAGAAGGTAAAACTTTAACTATTGCCTTAGCAGCATATTTAAATGCTTTAACCAAAAAGGGAGTGCACATAGTTACTGTTAATGATTATCTTGCAAAAAGAGACTGTGAAAATATGAAAAGAATCTATAATTTTTTAGGTCTTACAGCTGGCTACATTAATAATGATCAAACAGATGAAGAAAGAAAATTAAATTATAATTGCGATATTACCTACGCAACAAACAGTGAATTGGGGTTTGATTATCTTAGAGATAATATGAAATTTTCATTTGAAACTATGGTTCAGAGAGGACACAACTACGCAATCGTAGATGAAATAGATTCATGTTTGATTGATGAGGCAAGAACACCATTAATTATTTCAGGGGGAGTTGAGGACAAAACAAATCAATATCTTGCAGTAGATAAACTGACAAAAAAATTAAAAAAAGAAGATTTTGAAATTGATGAAAAGGATAAAAATGTTTTATTAACCAATCAAGGAATTGATAATATAGAAAAAATTTTATCAAATGCTGGAATTTTAAAAAATAATAATTTTTATGATCCCGAAAATTTACATTTGGTACATCATGTAAATCAAGCTCTGAGAGCAAATCATTTGTATGAAAATGGTAGAGACTATATCATTAAAGATGGACAAATTGTTATAATAGATGAACAGACTGGAAGACAATTGCCAGGAAGAAGATTTGGAGATGGACTCCACCAAAGCATAGAAGCAAAAGAAAGAGTTGAAGTTCAGAATGAAAACCAAACACTTGCATCAATAACTTATCAAAATTATTTTAAGCTATATTCAAAACTTTCAGGTTGTACAGGAACTGCATCAACTGAATCTGAAGAGTTTTTTGAAATTTATAAACTTCCAGTAATTATAATTCCAACAAATAAAAAAATGATAAGAAA
>MDSW01019616.1_pt1 | contig 10039 bp, 10 predicted proteins | sample 811171 | NCBI WGS metagenome assembly MDSW01 (sample SAMN05326641, study PRJNA326480) | marine metagenome | isolation source: seawater | place: Atlantic Ocean: North West | collected 2012
CTTCCCCGTTCTCTGGGAAGATCAACGCCAGCATTTCGGGTTTTGTAATTAGACTCTTGCAGAAATTATGCCGTCATTTTCAGTCCTACAATAGAGACAAGCAAAAGCACTACAAAAAGACCACGCATCAAAGATATAGGTTCATTAAAGAAATAAGTGCCGAATATAACAGCCCCTAGAACACCAATCCCAACCCATATAGCGTAGGCTGTACCAATAGGTAATGTATGCGTGGCCTTCGCCAGCAAAAACATGCTTAAAGAAAATGTAACTATTGTGAAAATACTAGGCGTAAGCTTTGTAAAACCTTCCGTGTATTTTAGGCCGATGGCCCAACACACCTCTAATAAGCCTGCAACAATCAAATAAATCCACGGTAGTGACATGGGACACCTCATTGAAAAGTTATCAAAAGGCGTCGTCTTGTCTTAACCGGGTACGGCGCATCTCGTCCGGACTGTAATCAAAATTAACAAACCATAAACAGAATAACAATAGAATTCACTGACCCGACATTTATGGCTCTGGCGAGTGTTCGGTGTCTATTTTATTTGTATCGTCTGTATTGGGCTTAACAGCCTCTTCACCTCCAAAATACTCAGGAAATTCATCCAGATAACAAACGGGTGAAGCAGATTGCTTGCGTTCCTGATTTGTATGGTTTTTTTCTTTTTCACTCATACTTCGATTATAACATGAAACGCTATGCGGCCGCTTGTAGTTCTTCTTTCGGACCGAAGAACTCGAAATGAACCTGATTACCAGGGATGCCCCATTTCAACAGGTCTTGATAGATATTGATCATAAACGGCTTAGGGCCGCAGAAATAATAATCCGCATGGCGATCCGGTACGAGACTTTCGATCAATTCCGCATCGACAAACCCTGTAGAGCAATCGCCTTCACGCTTAATATCTTCTGTTTCAGGATCGCTGTAGCGATAATGAACTTTCAATTTTGGGTGATTTTCTGCCAATTCATCAATGGTAGCTTTAAATGGCTGCACATCTTCATTCAAACAACCATGCACGAATATGATTTCACGTTCCGGCATGGAGTCTATGGCTGACTTCATAATGCTTAATATCGGTGTAATGCCAACACCCGCCGCTAATAGAACCAACGGACGCTCATGACGGTCATTAAGGTTCAGGAAGAACTCGCCGCATGGCGGGCCGACCTCAATCACATCGCCGACTTCAATTTCATCATGCAGTTTATTGGATACATAGCCCTTTGGTGTATCAGCCTTTGGACCAGTTTCGCGTTTTACGCTAATGCGGAAATACTCCTGCCCCGGCTTATCGGATAGGCTGTAATTACGCATCGTAGTTGAACCGTCCGGCGTGGGCATACGCACCGTGATATATTGTCCCGGCAGATAATTTGGCAATACACCGCCATCTTCGGGTTTCAGGTAAAAGGATGTAATAACACTACTTTCCTTTTCTTTCTTCTCAACCTTAAAGTTTCTGAAGCCATCCCAGCCACCTGGCTTTTCAGCGTTATCATCGTAAATCTGTTTTTCACGGCCAATCAGAATATCAGCAAGAAACCCATAGGCTTCACTCCATGCGTTAATCACCTCATTGGTCGCGCCTTGGCCTAGAACCTCGCGAATTGAAGCAAGTAAATTTTCACCGACAATCGGATAGTGTTCTGGCTTAATCATCAGCGAAGCATGTTTATGCGCGATCAATTCCACCGCGCCGCCCAGAACTTCCAGATTGTCGATATTGGCAGCGTATGCGCAGATCGCTCCAGCCAACGCCCGTTGCTGCGTGCCTTCGGCTTGGTTAGCTGGATTGAAGTAAGGTGCAACCTCAGGATTATTAGAGAACATGCGCTTATAAAAATGCTTGGTCAGAGTTTCTCCATGCTCCTGCAAAATGGGGGCTGTGGATTTAACAATATCGATGGTTTGTTGGGACAGCATGGAAAACTCCTTTCAAAATATGTATTTTGAATATATATTATAACGGAATTAAAATTACAACCCTGTTTGAGTTTAAAAATGCAGCTAACCAGTTTTACCGATTATGGCCTTCGCACACTCATGTATGTTGCCGCCCGCTCTGAGCATACGACCAGTGTGAAAGAAATTGCCGAACATTACGGTATTTCACGCAATCACCTGGTGAAGGTCGTACATCGGCTTTCACAGCTTGGCTATATCGAAACCACCAAAGGCAAGGGTGGTGGCATTAAGATTGCCAAGGATGCTGAAAAACTACGTCTGGGTGATTTGATCGCACAGTTGGAGCCAAACATGAATATGGTTGAGTGTTTTGATGCCAAGACCAATACCTGCCGGATTACAGGCTCATGTCAGTTGAAGCATTACCTGTTCGAAGCCACGCAGAATTTTATCAATACAATGAACAAATACACGCTGGCCGATACGGTGCAGAATAAAAACTTATTGTTCGCTTGAGGAGCCATGACGCTATCTGACGAAACCCAATTACAGCAAGTAGCACATAAAATTTTACCCGCAATATATTTAATATGGGCGGGCTTGATTCTAGGCGTGTCATTTATTGCCACACCTGTAAAATTTCAGGCTCCCAATTTAACCATGCCTGTAGCGTTAGAAGTTGGCAAAGCCACGTTCCATTTGTTTAATTCTATCGAATGGTGCGTGATAATCGCGGCCATCATACTAACAGCCATATCTTCCAAAACCACTAAGATCTGGCCTGTGGCAATAGTGCTGCTGAGCATTGTCATGCTTCAGACTTTTTGGTTGTTGCCCGTGCTGGATGTGCGCGCTGATAAAGTCATCGCTGGCGGCACATCCGACCCCGGTCATTATCATTGGTTTTATATAGTTGCCGAGATATTCAAGCTGGCCTTGACCATTATGGCCGGTTGGTTTTGCTCTCAAAAGGATAAATCATGTCTAATGATGTAATTACAGAAGACAGCATTAAAGATCTAGTCGACCGTTTTTACGCCAAAGTGCGCAATGATTCACGACTAGGCCCCGTTTTTAATACTGCAATTGGCGAAAATGATCAGGATTGGGAGTCGCACCTGGAACGCATGTATGCGTTCTGGTCTTCGGTGATGCTGACCTCCGGTCGGTATCATGGCAATCCCATGCAAAAACATAAAGACCTCCCGCATTTTGATGAAGCTCTGTTTGACACATGGCTGGCGTTATTTGCAGAAACGGTACATGAAGTCCACGACACACCCATAGCAGAGCGATATATCGATAGAAGCAAACGAATTGCAGAAAGCCTCAAGCTGGGACTATATTACAAGCCAGAAAGGATACAAAAATGAAATCACTCCCCGAACATGTGCAGCAATATAGTACATCGCCGGTATTTACTGAGGCGACTGTGCCCAAGGGGCTGTTAAAAGACCACAACACAAAAAGCGGTGTATGGGGCTTAATATGTGTAAACGAAGGTGAACTCGAATATATCATTGAAGACAAAGAAACGCATATTCTAACCCCTGAAAATAAGGGCGTGGTTGAGCCGGAGAGTAAGCATCATATTAAGCCGCTCGGAGCCGTTTCATTTTACATCAAGTTTTATAAATAAGAGAATAGTCCGTACTAATGCTCTGTGTGAGTTTTCTCTAAAACGCTGCTGGTAGTCATCCTGAACACAAACAAGAGATTATGTAACATGGCTGTATAGCAGAGCTGGCAAGGGGTTCAAACCGCTCTGTTTGCAAAGACGAAGGTAGCAATGTTTAGAGAAAAGCGGCCATTTAGAGACTTTTTCGCCTCACATATCGACATGAAAACAAGCAAAAAGTGAGCAACAACCGTTCGCGAAACCCCAAGAATTAAGGGCTTCACGGCGTTAATCTAAAAGTCTGAAAAAGGTTCGAAAGTATAAAAATGGCTGGGGTGGCAGGATTCGAACCTGCGAATGCCGGTACCAAAAACCGGTGCCTTACCGCTTGGCCACACCCCAACGGTGTTGTTAAGTAGATCAGTCATGGGAGGCCAAAGATACCCAAAACCGGAAGGAAATGGTGCCGCAACACGGACTCGAACCGCGGACCTGAAGATTACAAATCAACTGCTCTACCAACTGAGCTATTGCGGCGTCACATTTTCCTTTGGCATTATTATCACCTTATTACGGGTGGGGGTAAATGCCAGACCCCGCAGGTTTCAACCGTTATAACCGATAGAGCGTTTAATTACAAATCAACTGCTCTACCAACTGAGCTATTGCGGCGTCACTATTTAGTAAATGTGAATACCTGATATAATTTTTTTCGCATGCAAACGCAAACACTATTTGCGCATTTTTTCAATTTTTTTAAACATGTGAATGGATTCGACCAGCGTGATTACCGCATTGTCCTGTTTGATCCATATATGTTAAAATTAATCTTTATAGCTTAACGATTATATGAAACTACGTATTCTACGCAAAATATAGAGGTCTTATTAATGTCTGGTGGTGGCGGTTCGGTTACGGGTTCGGATAATGCGATGGGATGGCTCATCCTGATGGTTCTTATGTGCTGTATCGGCTATGGCATTTGGTATTTTTTTGAATTTGAGATTAAGAATATTGTGCGTTGGATCCGGTGGGGTGAGATGTGGGTTATCTCCTGGGTCTTGCCGCAGGATTATAGTGTAGTGGTGCGGGGACAGGCCTTAAACTTTCATGAAGTGATGAATTTTATTCCACAAATCCCGTATCAGAGATTGAACTCCACGACCATGGAACTGATTAATGCGGTTGCGATGACTCCGCTGAAATGGGTTTATAGCTTTTTGTTGGCGGGTTTTGGTATCTGGGCATTGATGAAGGGGCCTGAAACAGAAGGCCGCCGTATTCTGGATCTGGATGGGCTGATTAACGTGCAATCGAAAATTTTTCCGGTTATCAAGCCTTTTATCAAGTTTAATCCATCCGATCAGCCGGTGCGTCCGCCCGGTACGCCCGTTCCATCCGTATTGCCGCTTTTCTCCGAGGCTTTGGGGCCTGAGGAATGGATTGCCTATAATCAGGTTCCGATGCCGGATGGTAAAATGGACGAAGAGGTGGCATATAATGTCTTTGCCAAACAACTTGGTCCCCAGTGGACGGGCGCAAAAAACCTCCCGCCATATAAACAGGCTCTGCTGGCTGCTTTTTGTTTGAAAGCTGCGCGTAAGCGGAAAGAATCGGATGCGCTTCTGGCCAAAATTGCCGAGTGCTGGGATCATGAGCAGGGGCTAAAGCTGACACAATCCGTGATGGCGGAGGTTCATAGCGTCCTGCGCAATAAGGATATCAGCAAGACGGCTGTGGGAAATGCCAATCGGCATGCATTCCAGACAACGGCCTTGATGCGCGCATTGCAAACAGCACGAGAACAAGGCGGGGTTCTGGCTCCTGCACAATTTGTCTGGTTGCGCGGGTATGATCGCGAGCTCTGGTATCCTTTAAATAATCTGGGGCGGCATACCTTTCATATGGAGGCGCTTGGCGCGATTTGTCATTTCAGGAACGAAAAAATTATCGATCGCCCGATTCCAAAGCCAAAGCTGGATGATGCGATTAAAGCGATATCATCCTATTTGAGTGGAATGACAGCACGTCCGATTCCGCAACTGGATTACACCCAGAATAAATTACCGCCACAGGCGCGCAATGTTTCCAATACTCCGCCTCCGGATGCCAAGAAGGCGCCGAAGAGTTCGGGGATTAAAAAGCCCAAAGCGCCCGTACGGAAAGTACATACCACCTAAGGTCAGCCCATATCTATGCCGCATCATCTCATTACACATACAGACGAACTCGAAGCCTTTTGCCGCGGTGCAAAGAAAGCTCCTTTTATCACGGTGGATACCGAATTCCTCCGGGAGAAAACCTATTATCCGCAGCTTTGCGTGGTTCAACTCGCAACGCCGGACGCCCATTCCGAAATAGCTGTGGATGCTCTTTCTCCGGATATAAATCTGGCCCCGCTGGAAGATTTGCTCTTTGATCCGCGGATTGTGAAAGTATTTCATGCGGCTCGGCAGGATCTGGAGATTATGACGTATTTGTTTGACGGGCGGGCAGTCGCTCCGGTCTTTGATACGCAGGTTGCCGCGATGGTGACAGGATACGGCGATCAAATCGGCTACCAAAGTCTGGTGCAACAGATCTGTCATGTCACATTGGATAAATCCAACCAGTTTACGAATTGGTCACGCCGTCCTCTGACCGATGCGCAGATTGAATATGCGCTGGCCGATGTGACCTATTTGCGCGATGTGTATCTCCATCTTAAAGAGCTTCTTGATACCAAGGAGCGTTGGAGCTGGGTGCATGACGAGATGGACAAGCTACATGATCCCGAAACCCATATCACGCACCCCGAAGATGTATGGGCACGGGTGAAGATGAAGGGAAATAAGCGCGAGAGTCTGGTTGTCCTGCAGGAATTGGCGGCATGGCGGGAGAGAGAGGCACAAGAACGTGATAAGCCGCGTCTATATATTATCCGTGATGAAGTGATTTCCGAACTGGCGCGCCAGCTTCCCAAAAACACAAAAGATCTGGAGAATATCCGCGGTCTTCCCGAAAAATACAGGAACGGCAAATATGCGCAGCTTCTTCTCGATACTATTCAGACGGCATTGGAGCGCCCTAAATCCACATGGCCGAAAAAGGAAGAGAAGAACATTCTGCCCCCTGAATTCGGCCCGGCTCTGGAGATGCTCAAAATGCTCTTGAAGATACAGGCCACCGAATTTGGTATCGTTCCGCGCCTGATCGCCACGCCGCAGGATCTGGAAATCCTGCTTATGAAGAGTGACCCAGAGTTGCAAATCTTGCATGGCTGGCGCTATGAGATATTCGGAAAACAGGCGCAATCCCTTATTAACGGGGAGATCTGCCTTACATTAGAGAAAAATAAAGTACGCTATATCTCTCGCAACGCAGCGCAAGTCCCGCAAAATAAAGATTGAAAAATACCCTGAAATAAGGCATTTATTTTCATAATCTAAAAAGTGGGACTGGATTATGGAGCCGCATCAAAAAGAACTACCAAAAGTTATCGTTGTCTCGACACGTGTACCGGCACCGGATAAGCCGATTTCCGGTGGAATGGCCCCTGCTGTACGTGATGCACTTGCCGGAGTGAGCGAAAAAATCTGGTTTGGCTTGCGCAATGGCCGTCCTCCCAAAGCCGGAGATTTGAGTGCGGAATTTGCTTCCGCCGTTAAAATCGATGAACATGGCTGGAGCTATGAGAAAGACGGAATTGATGTTGTCGAGCTTTCATCCGAAGGACATGAATGGGACGGGCATTATAATAAATTCAGTAATGGCTTCCTGTGGCCGCTCTGCCATGATCGTCCCGACCTGACCGAAGTGCCGGATGATGCTGCAAAGAAAGCCAACCACATTCTCAATGAACGTCTGGCAATCCAGATCCGTGATGAACTGGCAAAAGACAATGATACACAAACCCCGGTCTGGGTACATGATTACCATCATATGAATTTGCCGACTTTACTGCGCGAACAAGGTGTAACCAATCCGGTTATTTTCTTTAATCATATTCCTCTTCCCGAGGATAAAACTTTGCAGGAATTGGGTGAAGAGGGTGCGCGTGAGTTTAAAGAATATATCGGCGGATTGCGTGATGCCGATGCTGTCATGTTGCAATCCAGCGAGACTGCAAACCGCTTCATGAAACTGATCGGGAAAACAACGCCAAAAGATCCTCTGGATGTGTATGAAACAACGACCTTGGATGTAGATGAACGTGATCTGGTTGTCGGGAATTTCCCGATCTCGATCAATGTCGAGAAAATCGAAGGATTTGCACATTTGGGCGGGCTGTCGGATGATGCAAATACCAAGGAACTCGCCGACCAGTTAAAAGCCGAGACAATCTTTATCGAATTTTGTCGCGCCGATTATTCCAAAGGCGTAACCGACCGGATCAAAGCATTTCGCAAATTGATCGAAGATCATCCGGAGTTAAAGGGGCAAGTCCAACTGGTTGTCGGGGCGGAACCGACACGCACGGATATTCAAGCCTATATCGATTATGCGAATGAGGTAAAAGCCCTTGCACAGGAATTGAATGATCAAGAAGATCTGCATGTGGATGGAGCGTCACCGGTCGTCTTTTTGAATAAAACGATACCCTTATCCGATCTGGTACAGCTCTTCCGTAATGATGAGAATAAGCCGGAGCAGCGTAAAATTGCCACAATCACCGCTTGGCGGGACGGGATGAATTTGGTCTGTAAAGAAGCGATGATGGCGCAAGATCCCGATAATGCAGGTGTGCTGGTTCTCTCCTACGGGGCGGGAGCCGCGCATGAGGAAGGCTTTGCCAAACATGCGCTGCGCTATGCGCCGGATCGCAATGATCCAAGCGAATTGGCAGAGACTATGTATCAGGCGATACTCATGCCACAAGAAGAAGCCAATGCCCGTGCCAAAGCCGGACAAGCACATATCCGTGAATATGATCTGGGCAAATGGGCGAGCGAGACAATCTCCGTAATGACGCAGATTGCCCATAGCCGGAATGCTCCAGCCGCAGTACAGGATAATGAGCCGCCGCAGCAAGATTTGCAGTTCGGTTAAATCTTTTTAGTTTTCTTCTATTTGATTGATGATAGCGCTGACCAATGGAATGGTTACCGCGCGTTTTTCGCTGCGTGATTGGTGATCAAGACGGATAACCAGATCGCGCACCGCATCATAACGGCGCTCGATCCGCGGAAGAATATACTGGATCAGCTCGGCATTGACCTGAATCTGGCGGTCTTGAAAAAGTTTCAAAAGCATTGCGGAAAGCAGCATATCATCGGGCGGGAAAATCTCGGCGCAGGGTGCAGCTTTCAGGCGGGATGCCAGATCCGGTAAGACGAAATTCCACGTGCGGGGTGCGGTCTGCGCGGTAATGAGGATATATGTACCGTTTTCCTTGGCCATATTATAGTGATGGAAGAGGTCTTCCTCGAAAGACCGATCCCCGATCAGGGGTTCAATATCCTCGACAATGTCATGATCCAGTCCGGCACGTTCCTGCCATACCGCGGTCAAATGGGTTTTGCCGGAAGCAGGGGGGCCATAAAGAATAAGCGCAGGCGCGGGCCAATCAGGCCAGCGGTCAATCCATGCGGCGGCGGCCTGATTACTTTGCGAAAGCATAAAATCCTCGCGGCCATAGGCTTCCCGATGTCCGAATTCGAGGGGGATTTGTTCTACTTTTATGGAACCCATATGCCTTTATATCCTAGGCTGGCGGCGAAAAACCAGCGAAACTTTTTCACAAGATGTGGACAGTGTGACAAAGATGTTGAAAAATCATTATCCCGATATCAAAAAAACATTCTTTTTGAGGACTCTGTGATAAATTATTCGTCATGTCAGATTTTTTGAAGAATAAATATAAGGACGAGGCGGATTGCGTCGAAGCCCTTTTGGAAAGTTTGAACTGGACAGAATCCTTCGCCCGCGCCGCGCATGATCGTTCGACAGTTCTGGTTGAAAAACTCGCCGGCGAAAAGATCGGTGTCGGTACGTTGGAACAATTTCTAAGCCAGTATTCACTTGATTCCGATGAGGGGCGTGCCCTGATGACGCTTGCCGAGGCGTTTTTGCGTATTCCCGATAAGGCGACGAAAGCCGCACTTTTGAAAGACCGTCTGCAAGCTGCCGAATGGGGGAAAAGCGGAAGTGGAGAAGACTGGTTCGCCAAAATGAGCGGCATGGGGCTGAGCCTGTCCAAAGGCACCATGAATACATTCTTTGGCAAATTAGGCGAGCCTGTGATCCGTCAGGCGATGTCAACGGCAATCAAAGTCATGGGCAAGGAATTCGTGCTGGGGCAGACCATCGAGGAAGCATTGCGAAATAGCGTATCGGAAAACCATATGCGTTCGTCCTTTGATATGCTCGGCGAAGGCGCACGTACACGCAAAGATGCACAGAACTATCTGGACAAATATGCGTACGCCATTGAACAGATTGGTGAGAATAAACATCCCGGTAACGGTATTTCGGTCAAGCTTTCGGCGCTGCATCCACGTTATGATTACGCACATAAAGATACA
>MDSW01045226.1_pt1 | contig 10039 bp, 6 predicted proteins | sample 811171 | NCBI WGS metagenome assembly MDSW01 (sample SAMN05326641, study PRJNA326480) | marine metagenome | isolation source: seawater | place: Atlantic Ocean: North West | collected 2012
CTTTTTGTTTAACTATTTCTGATAAAATTTCGTTATATGGTGCTTCTAATTTAAAATTTTTACTTAATTTTGCTACCATTCCATTAATTGAGTCTATTTCGGATTTCCTTTCAGACAGATGGTCCAATCGCATTGAAGGATTAGCTTTAGGCATTACTTTCGCAAAATCTAACACATATTTTTCTGGGTCAGAAAATGAGAAATTTATTTTTTTTTCTAAACCTATTTTATAAGCTTCCATCATACATCCTAAAGCAATTTTTTTAAGGTTTTTGTTTTTTAATATTTCACCAATATTACATTCAAAAACAGTACATGGTGCACTAAGAAAAACATTGCAGATGAATTTCTCCCAAATTAATTTATGAATATCTTCAAAGGCATTTGCGTTAAACCCTGCTTTTTTCCACAAATTTTCAATAGATTTTAACCGTTTGGTTATTCCTCCATTCATTTCTCCAAGTCGTATTTGTCTCATTGCATTATGATGTATATGACCTGCTGAAACGATCGATGCACCAAATCCCTCTGCTACTCCCAACAATATGTTTTCTGAAGGGAGAAATTTTGATATTCTTTCCCCAGCCCCTAACCCATTTTGAATTGTGAGGATAATGGAATTTTTTTTAACAATTCCTCTAAGTTTTTTTGCAACATCACTTACAGCACTAGCTTTTGTTGAAATTATATAAATATCAAAATTTTCTGATTTTTTAATGTCTGAGTATGCTTTTATTCCAGACACTTTTTTATATCCACTTGCACCATCAATAATTAATCCATTAGTGTTTATTTGATTTATATGCTCTTCCCAAATATCAATAGCAACAACTGAGTGACCTGCTTCCTTGAAAAGAGCGGCATATATAGATCCCATGGCTCCTGTTCCTATAATTGCAATTTTTTTCATCTTTTATGAACTAATTTCTTTTAAAACTCTTTTTCCTGATAATTCATCAAAAAAATGTAATTTTTTTATATCAATTGAAAAATCAAGAGATTGACCAACCTTTAATTGTTTTTCTCCAGTATATTTTCCAACTATTTCACCAAACTTTGAATCACAAGTTAGTACTTTTTCAAAACCCATTGGTTCAATAACTGAAATTTGAGATCGAATTGATAACAAATTATTTTTAATTTTCTTAGTTTCTTCAATTTGTATGTGTTCAGGTCTAAATCCAACAATAATTTCAGAATCATTTGAAAAGTTAGACTTTGAAAAAAATATTTTATTATTTTCATCAATTTTTAGGAATTGTTTCTTATTTTGAGATTTAATTTCTCCTTTAATAAAATTCATTGAGGGCGAACCAATAAAAGATGCAACAAACTTTGTTTTAGGATGTGTATAAACATCTTCTGGGCTTCCTAGTTGTTCAATTTTACCCTCATTCATGATGACAATTCTATCTGCTAAAGTCATTGCTTCAACCTGATCATGAGTAACATATATTGTTGTAGTGTTTACTTGTTGATGTAACTTTTTCATTTCTGCACGCATTTTGTGTCTTAATTTTGCATCAAGATTAGATAGAGGTTCATCGAACAAAAAAACCTTTGGTTGTCTGACTATTGCACGACCCATAGCAACTCTTTGCTTTTGCCCCCCGGATAATTCGCCGGGTTTTCTCCTGATCAAATCAATTAATCCAAGCAATTCAGCAGCATCAAGAGTCCTTTTCTCAATTTCATCTTTAGGTAATTTTCTTGCTCTAAGACCAAACGAAATATTTTCAAAAACATTTAGATGTGGATATAATGCATAATTCTGGAAAACCATTGCAATATCACGGTTTTTAGGATGAACATTATTAACAGTTTTTTTATCAATAAGAATTTCTCCTGAGGTGATTTCTTCTAATCCTGCCAACATTCTTAATGTGGTTGATTTTCCACATCCAGATGGACCAACTAAAACAATAAATTCAGAACTTTTTATATTTATAGAAAAATCATCAACCGCTTTTACATTACCAAAGTTTTTGGAAATATTTTTAAAAGATACAGTTGACATCACAAGGATCCATTTTTGGAAAATTCAATTCCTAATTTAATACGAGTTGACTTTGCATTGTCTATATTTTTTTTTATTATTTTTACTTTTTTATTTAATGTGTGTAATTCATTTTCGTATTTTACAATACTTTTTTTAAGAGCAGATTTTGCAGGTCCTCCCTCTAGATTTCGTACATTTACAAAATTTTCTAATGTAAAAGATTTTTTTAAATCATCATCTTTTAGCTTTAATGTTCTACCAACATGTTTATAAAAAACATCCCTTACTATTTTAACATTCAATTTATCAAGTGGTTTTTTCAATTTAGTTGATTTTTTTGCAATCTCATGAGAAATACTGTGTGCAATTCTAAAGCTAACTTTTTCTTTTCTTACTAAAGTATCTGCTAATTCAGTGATTGTTGCTAAGGATGAATTAACTCTGTTTTTGACAGACTCTTTATTAATTTTTGTTGAATTAATAAACTCGCTTAATAGTGGTAAAATTTCTTGTAATTTTTCAAATACTTTATATCCGGTTGCCTGTGTCTCTCTTTCTGAGTCATTCATATCTGCAAAGGGAGTATTATGCATTGTAGATATAATTTGCTCTGCATTTCCAGATGCTAATGATAATTTTAATCTTAAATGTTCTAAAGGAACAGGGTTTCTTTTCTGAGGCATAATTGAGGAAATCTGAACAAAACCATTTGGAACATCCAATTGCGATACTTCGAAGCTTGTCCAATACAACAAGTCTTGAACAAACCTTCCAAGGTGAATACAAGAAAGTCTGACTGATGAATATGCAGATGTAATATAATCACAATTTGCAATCGCACCGTATGAATTCTCCACAATATCATCAAATCCTAGCAATTGTGAGATTCTTTCTCTACTTAAATTAAAACCAGATGTTGTAATTGCAGCCGAACCCATTGGACAATTATTTACTTCAGTAAGAGAATACAAAATTCTTTTCATATCTCTTAGAACAAATTCAAGGATAGCTGAAAGATAGTGACCAAATACAGACACTTGAGCTGGTTGTCCATGAGTATAAAGTAAAACTGGTTCATTTATACCTTTTTTTATTCTTAAGATGAGATTATCACATAAATTTGAGAAATTATTTAATAAATTTATTAATTTTAATCTAAGCTGCATTCGGAACATTGTATGTTCCATATCATTACGTGATCTGCCTGTATGAAGTTTACCAGCAATGTCTAATCCAATATTTTTGGTTAATTCTTGTTCAACTAAAAAAAATAGATCTTCAAAGGTACCATCATAGTTTTTATTTAAAATAGATTTATTGGAATGAATTAAAAAAAGTGAAGATAAAATCTTTGATGTTTCTTTTTTATTTAAGATTTTTTGTTCAAAAAGCATAATTGCATGTGAAATATTGATATCAAACAGATTTTCATAAAAATAACTTTTATAAATTTCAAAATCTGGTTCTAGGACAGTTTTGGAATAAATCTTTGCTGGAAATTTATCATAATCTGAATTCATAACATTTTATCCTTTCAATCCAGCAAGCATAATGCCTTTTATAATAAATTTTTGTAATAAAATAAAAACTAACAAAGTTGGAATAGTTGCAAGACAAGAGGCAGTCATTACAATTTCCCAATCCATTTGAAACTCTCCATTAAAAGATGCAAGTCCGACAGGAATTGTATACATATCAGGATCATTTGTTGCAATTAAAGGCCATATAAATGCGGTCCAATTTCCTAAAAAATGGAAAATTGCTAAAGCAGATAAAGCTGGAACTACTAATGGCATAGCAATTCTCCACCAAATTGAAAATTCTGACCACCCATCAATTCTTGCTGCATCAATTAATTCATTAGGTAAATTTAAAAAAAATTGACGCATTAAAAAAGTTCCGAAACCTGTTAGCAAACCTGGAAAAGCAATACCCCAATAAGTATCTATCCAACCAAAATTTCTAGACATCATATACCAAGGGATAATTAACATTTCTGTTGGTATCATAAGTGTACTAAGAATAGCTATAAAAACTAATTCTCTCCCCTTGAATGAAAATTTTGCTAAAGTATAACCAACCAGAGAGTCAAAAAATAAAACTGAAACTGTACTAAAAGTAGCCACCCATAATGAGTTTAAAAACCATCTAACAAATTTTGACTCAAATAAAATAAAGTTATAATTTTCTAAAGTAGGATCTTTAGGAATAATATTTAAAAAATAAATTTCTTGACCAGTTTTAAAAGAAGTAGATGCCATAAATACAATTGGTGTTATCATTACTACGCCGCCTAGAAACAACAGTGTCCATAAAATTATCTTTTTTGGATTTGTTTTTTCCAGTTTATATATCGATGACATGTCACTCATGTTTTCTTTCTCATTAGCCAAAGTTGTAATAAACTTATAAAAAGTAAAATAAGAAAAAGTATTACCGTTAAGGCAGAAGCTCTTCCTAATTTAAATTCCTCAAATGCAAATTCATAAATCATTAAAACCAATGGTTTTGTCGAGTTTAGTGGACCACCACCACCTCCGGCACTCATTGAGTAAACATGATCGAATATTCTTAAAAACCCTATAGTTGAGATGACCGTTAAAAAAATTATTGTAGGTTTTAAAGATGGTAATGTAATCTCCCAAAGAATCTGAAATCTTCCAGCTCCATCTATTTCAGCAGCCTCATAGAAATGTTTTGGAATAGCTCTCATACCTGCAATAAAAATTACGACTTGAAAACCCAATCCTGCCCAAACTGCAGGTGCTAGTATTGCGTAAAGCGCTTGTTCCACAGATTTAAGAAATGGTTGCTGTGGTATTTCGAACCATGACAGAACAATATTAAAATATCCAATAGGAACAGGTTGATAAAACCAACGCCAAACCCACGCCATAGCAACAGCAGTTGTTAAGAAAGGAATAAAATATAATGCTCTTATAAATTCGTGACCAAATATAATTTCATTTAAATAGTATGCTATTAGAAAGGCAATAAGCATACTTATAGGTACACCGAAGATTGCATATTTAATAGTATTTAACAACACTAGCCAAAAATCTTCATCACCTAAGATTCGTTCATAGTTTTTAAACCCAATATATTTTTTTGCGCCTAGTAAATTCCACTTTAGAGTAGATACGTAGAATGCTTCGAATGTTGGATAAAACCTAATAACAACATAAAAAATAATTGGGATAAAAAGAAAAGTCCAAGCGGTAATAGCAAGTTTTTGATTTATAGTTAACTTTTCCCAGAATGAAACTAACATGATAATTTATAAATATTAAACAAACAACAAGACTTATCTTGTTGTTTGTTTAATTAAAAAATTTTCTTTTAGTTTCCAAAAAAATCATCTAACAACTCTTGCTCTTTTTTAGCAACTTTTTTTAAGGCATCAGAAGTTGAAGATCCTTGAAGAACAACTAAATCATATGCATCAAGTAAGGATTGTCGTTGAGGTTTTTCTGAAATAAAAGTTGTTGCATTAGCATAGCTAAGTCCACGAATAAAAGGTCCATAGAATTTATGTGATTTATTTGCGTCAACTAGTGCAACAGAAGGTTTTGCAGGTAACTCACCAACGGTGTCTAACCATAATTGCATTGCTTCATCAGTTGTAATAAATTTTAAAAATTTCTTTGAAGCTTCTAATTTTTCTCCTTTAGCTTTAGCACTTATTCCATTTACCCAATAGGAAGAAAAATTAAATTTCTTACCGTTGTGTCCAGGTAATTCAGAGATAGCAAAATTTAAACCTTCAGTTTTTTTGAATTTTGATATCCTGAATGAACCATCTATAACCATTCCAGCTTTACCGGCTGCAAAAGCATCTTGTCCTCTGTTCATAAATCCATTAGATCCAACTCTGTGAGTTTTTTCAAAATCAGTTATATATTTAAGAGCCTTATCGCCTGCAGCAGAAGTGTAAGCTATTTTTTGACCATCATTAGAATATGGTTGACCACCATAAAGACGGGTTAAAACCTCTCTCCACCAATGATGGTCTTGTCCATCAGTGTCAACAGCAAATCCAACAGTGAGATAATTTCCACTAGAGTCTTTCTTAGTTAGTTTTTTCGCATATTCTACCATTTGGTCTAATGTTTCTGGTGGACCAGAAAGACCAGCATTTGAAAAAAGGTCTTTGTTATAGAATAACGCTAAAGATCTTACAGCCGTAGGAAGTCCCCAATATTCACCGTCAACTTTCATTGATTGAACCATAGGAAAAAAGTTTTTTTCAATATCATCATGTGAAAAAAATGATTTATCTAGAGGTTTTAACAATCCCCCATCTCTATAATCATTTAACCAACCATAATATAACTGAACTACATCAGGTCCATCACCTGCTGAAACTGCAATAGCAACTTTTTTACGATAATCTGCATAAGGAAAATGAGTGTGCTTAACTGTAATTCCAGGATTTGCAGCTTCAAATTTTTCAATTAATTTATCAATTGCCGCAACTCTACTTTTATAAGTATATTGCCAATATTCTATTTCAACTGCATTAGCTATATTTCCGATAAATAAACTCAATAAACTAATGAGTGAAAATCTAAAAATTTTTTTTAAGTATTTCATATAATAACTCCACTCTGTTTTTAATTGTCAAATCAATTAATAAACTCTAATCTAAAATAGTATGTAATTTATAGTTGCTGTCAAATTAAATATTTTTGTTTGTCCGGATGTTTCGATAAAAATCCTTTATTAAAAAACAATGAAAAAAAAAATTATAATAGATGAAGAGAGAAAAAATCCAATTCGACAACTTTGGACTTGGTTAAGATCTCTGCAATCGGTTGTTAATTTTATGCAAACAGGTGCTCATCCTGATGATGAAACATCGAGATTATTAGCAAAGTTGTCATTAGGTTATGGAATGCATGTAATTTATGTAAATGCAGTGAGAGGTCAAGGTGGTCAAAATGCTCTTGGTCCAGAAAGAGGTGATGAATTAGGATACTTGCGTTCAGAGGAAATGCTTGAAGCAATGAAAATAATAAGAGCAGATCTAGGTTGGTTATCTCAAGGTCCAAGAGATCCCATAAGAGATTTTAATTTTTCTAAATCTGCTGAAGAAACATTTAAATTTTGGGGGAAAGAATATACGCTCAGGCAAATGGTTAAGATGATTAGAAAATTTAAACCAGATGTTATAATTCCTACTTTTTTAGATGTCCCAGGACAACATGGTCATCATAGAGCGATTACTAAAACAACAATTCAAGCTTTTTATGATGCCTCAGATGATTCAAAATTTATGGAATTAGATTTATCACCTTGGAAAATAAATGCACTTTATCTACCGGCGTGGGGTGGTGGTGGTGGATCTTATGATGATGAGAAACCTCCACCTAAAGCAACACATAAAATTGAAACAGAAGAATACGAAAAAATGTTTGGTGGTACATTTTCTCAAATAGGTGAATGGTCTAGAGCATGTCATGCTACTCAAGGAATGGGAAATGCAGGTGGAGGCTCAAATAAATTTGTTTTACTGCATCAGCTATTAACAAATTCAGGTGAAAAATTTTTTGATAAACTAACTAATAACGTTCCAGAAAATTTGGCAGACTTATCAAATTTTGTTTCTTCTTCAAGATGTAAGGAAGCGGCTTTAAATGCAAACAAATTTGCAAAAAAAGCTTTATCCACGTTTCCAAATGAAAAAAAAATTATTAAAAACTTATGTTCTTTAATGGAGCAATTACAAATTCTTAATTTGACTATTGATGATGACCATAAGCATCGTATTGAGTTAAAAATACGTCAGGCTTCTATGGCTGCTAGCTTAGCCTCAAGAATGCAGGTAAAACTTCAAACTCAAACTAAAGTTCCAGTAGTTGGAAGACAGGAAAATGTTGTTTTAAGTTGGTACAAAGACAAAAAATTTCGTCCCAAAAAATTAGAGGCTAAATTAAATGTTACAGGGGAAATAGAATGTGAGAAATTTAAGAAAATTAAAGATGAAAAAAATAAAAGTTTTCTTACCGCCCAGTTTAGAATATTATCTAAAAATCCTCTGCCATTAATGTTTGAAACGCACGCTTTAGCTGTTGATAATAATTCTATAAAAGCTCAGGTGAGTTTTTGGTTGAATGAAACAAAATTTAATATTAATGTATTACCAGAAAATCCTATTACTTCATTTCCTGAAATTACTGCAGATTTATCCCCAAATAAAATTTTGATTCCTATTAAAAAACTGGAAAATGATCTAATATATAATTTAAATCTAGAACCTCACAATTCTAATTACCAACTTGATGATTTCAATTTAGAACTTCCAAAAGGATTTTTTGTTAAAGAAAAAAAAATTGTTGGAGATAGAAATATAACTTTTATTCTTGGTTTAGATAAAGAAATGAAAGTAGGAAGATATAAAATCAAACCTATGATAAATGATCAAGAAATATTTTCATACAAAACAATTGGATATAATCATATAAGAGAGCAGACAATTTTTAAACCAGCTGTATCTGATATAATAATTACCAATACTAAGGAGCTCAATGAAATTAAAATTGGATGGATAGATGGAGGAGTTGATAATGCATGGTATTGGGCTAAAAAATTAGGTGCTGATATTATATTTCTAGATGATGATGAACTGTTGAATGGTAATTTAGATAAATTCGATGTTATTGTATCCGGTGTTTTTGCTGGATATACAAGACCCTTAAATAAATCTATGCATAGACTGGTAAATTGGATGAATAATGGAGGAAGATATGTATCAGAGTATCATAGACCGAAGGATAATTGGAATCCTAATAAATCGTCCCCTTATTATTTAAATATAGGGACCCCTTCAATTAGATGGCGAGTAACTGATCCAAATGCTCCAGTAGAGATTTTAAAACCTAATCACTTATTATTTACAACACCTAATTCTATTAATGAAAAGGATTTTGATGGATGGGTAAAAGAAAGAGGTTTATATTTTGCTTCAGAATGGTCAGAAAATTACGATACTCTAATATCCTTGTCTGATCAGGGGGAAAAAAAGTTAGAAGGTAGCATTTTATACGCAAATGTAGGTAAAGGTAGCCATGTTCATTGTGCTTTGAATCTTTTTTATCAAATGGACAACTGTGTAATTGGTGCATTTAGAATATTTGAAAATTTGTTATATTCTAAAAAATAATTATTTTAAAATTTGAGTCATAAAATGGGATCTAAAAATTTTCTAGGATTACGATTCTTATTATTAAATGAGATTTTTACCATAACACATCTGATAATTGTCAAAATATTAGTTGGTGAGTTCCCTGTAATTCAAGTTGTTTTCATAAGATGTTTTAGTAGCGCATTAATTATTCTACCAATATTGATTATCAAAAAGGAAATCTACCAATTAAAAAAACTCCCAATAATAAATTTAGCTCGAATATTTTTTTCAACTTTAGCAATTACTATAAATTTTTTTACAATTTCTCAAATTCAATTAGCACAGATAAGTACAATAGGGTATTTACGTCCTGCAATTGTTTCAATAATTGCAGCTTTTATTTTAAAAGAAAAACAAAACATAAAGAGATGGGGTGCAATATTTATTGGTTTTATATCCATCATTTTTATATTTCAACCTGAGTCCAAAAATATACAAATAGTAGCAATTATTGCAATTCTGGGTGTTTTTTGTGGAAGTATTTCTACAATCTTACAAAAATATCTCTCCACAAGAATTAAAACAATTCCATTGATGTTTTGGTATTCTCTTGGAGTCTCAATGTTTTCATTTCCATTTGCTTTATATTTTTGGATTTTTCCTCCTATTAATCAATTATTGTTAATGATTTGCATTGGTTTAATTGCCACAACAGCTCAGTTTTTTTTTATTAAGGCTTATAAATATGCTGAAGCTTCATTTTTAGCTCCGATGTCCTATTTTCATATAATACCTACTATTTTTATTGGATATTTTATATTTAGTGAAGTTCCATCAATTAATACTATAATAGGAGCATCTTGCATTATAATTACTTTATTATATATTGCGTATACTGAAAAGATTGATAAATA
>MDSW01162846.1_pt1 | contig 10039 bp, 16 predicted proteins | sample 811171 | NCBI WGS metagenome assembly MDSW01 (sample SAMN05326641, study PRJNA326480) | marine metagenome | isolation source: seawater | place: Atlantic Ocean: North West | collected 2012
ATTTTACAGTCCATTGATCTTCTGGAGAAGTATAATACTCACTCCATTTATAGCTCATTATGCATTGATCTGACAGACATTGATGGGCATTTAACTGTCCGGGTTCAACAAGAATAGAATCAACTTCTTTGTTGTTGGCATCCAGTAAATACCGGGTGGTTTTTTCTGTTTCTATATCAAAAGTCACAAACTGCATTATTCCGTAAATACAGGTGACTAATTTATAGGTTTTATTATCTCCATGAAATCCACGAATTGTTCCATATCTAGATTGAGAGATTTTATCCTGAACAAACTGAATATCATGGTCATAATCTACAAATGTGGTGTAGAGAGAACCTCTATTGTCTATGTGCTTGGTTTCTGTTATAATTTTTATCGACATTCGGCAACTCCAAACTTTCCTGCATAACTTGTCTTTGTTACATCCCCACCAACATAGGGTTCCAATTTTTCCTCTGAAGTAAGAAACAACTCCTCTCCAAACTTAATCCAATGGTTGGAGGATAAATAGTTGTCCTCATCTCTTACTTTATTTGAGTAAATGTCTGATGGTAATTTTTGTTTTGGAACCACTGGAAAACTCAAAATACCCCTAATACCATTATCTCCAGCGTGGTTGGTTTTATGCATAGCGAATGAGTCAAGAAGATAGGCATGGGTTGTCATCATACGAAAATTTATAGGTTGTAATGTTTTTGTGATTTCTTTACCTTCATTGAAATCATTTAGTGGTTTAACGTAGTTAGGATAGAACTCCTCTGGGGTTTTAGCTACAGACACACCATTGTTTTCAAAATCTCCAAAAATAGGTATATGAACCATTACATTTCTGGCAGATTCACCAGCCCAGATGTCTGAATGCCACTTGGTTGATGAATATGGTCGATTTAATGTTTGTTTAGACACATTAGCCCACCTGATCCTAACATTTACAGGAAAATGTATTTTAGAACAAGTCTCATGCAGCCCCATACTTTGAACAATTTTTGATGCCGCTCTCAAGATTTTATTGTATGAACATAAAACTTCTTTTTTAGGCATCACCAATCCATTAGGCGTGATATTTGGTAGAGTCTTGATAATAGACTCATTGTCTATAAAGAAACTCTCAGCAGTAAAGCAGTCCTCTAAGGCTTTTCCATGATCATGATATTCAAATACACAATCCTTTATAAATTCTTTAGTGGTTTGTTGTAGACGGTGAAAATCTTTTATATCTAGTGCATATTCCCACACTATATTTTTTAGACCAGAGCCGTCATTTGTTAGATTTTTTAATCTGTCAAATCTTTTTTGAAATATTTCTTTCATTAGTTACCCTATTGGTATTCCATAACTATGATATTAAAACCTTCATTATAAGTATTACCAAATGGAATTCTTTGATAAAACTTTAATTCATCCAATTCACTAACGCCATTAAAAAACCCATTTAGATAACCTCTCTTAATATGATATTGAATAGCTAATTTGTCAACTTCGTTTTTACTATCATAGAACTCCACAATAGGTTCAATGTGGATAGACCTTTTTGGTCTAACATCAAGCATAAAGTTTAAAAAATTACCCCAATTAGAACCAACCTGCTCCAGAGAACCAACCGTAAGAAAACAAACATCTTGGTGTTCAAATACCTCCGAAGGTAAAGAACCTTGCTTAGAAGTCATATCAAAATTCCATGAAGGAATATTATTTTTGTTGAGAATTTCCTGAGAAGATCCAGCCCAATCAGATCCAAACACTGATATTTCTGGATTTCTTTCTCGGATCTTTTTTAGGTTATGACCTGTGCCACATCCGAATTCTACTACACAATCAATGTCTGTCAAATACTTGTTTTGTATTTTTTCCAACAACATATCATGGAATACAGACTCTATTTTTTTATCATACTTGTATTTTACAAACTTTTGTCTATATCTGTAAACTCCATAATCTCCAAAAGAAAATCTGGGTTTATAATAAGTGGGCGATTCACATTCTCCTATATCACCCCAAGCAGAACTCCATTGTTCTTGTGTAGGCGTGCCTTTTGCTTGGGAAATGTGAGTATTTACATGCTCTAACACCTGTTCATTTTCTTCATCAGACAATGACAGGAAGTTAAACTGATCTATATCAATCAATAAATCTGTATTTAATTTCATCATAGTTTAATTCTTTCTTTGTTAAAAAGACCTGTGATTTTAAAAACTCTTTTAAATTTTCATTGATACAATGGTGATTACTATCAAATTGAGTCTTGTTGTGTTTTAGTATTCCTCTACATTCTTCATATCCAAAACCTGACCGTACAGCTTCCGGTGTCAATAACCTTTTCAGTATCGATTCGATTTTGTACGGATGATCAAAAGTTGGTCTTTTGTGAATTTCCTGCCATTCTGCTGGACTAAACCCACTACTTTGACCATCAAGACTAATCTGGTGAGGTAGGATAAAATCCTTCATTAATAGCCATTGTTTTTTTAATGCGGCATTTAAGAAACTGAATGTGGATTCTGTACAGTGACTAGCGAAAATATCTGGATATACTCTTCCATAATATGCTCTCAGCTCTTCGCTAATAAGATTGGTATGTGTACCCATGCCTTTTCCTATCGGAATAATATAGTCCCCATCTTTAAAGAGAATAGATCTTGCATATTCATCATCACCTCTGTATCTGCCGACCCCCAGTCCTGCGAAGTATTCAGTATCATTTTCAGGTTGAGGAGTAACCATGCCGTATTTCCCGGTTTCCATTCTTGTGTTTAATTCATGCAGTAGATTTGGTACAAAAGTTGTTCCAGAATCAACATACATATAAGAATTATACTCTCCATATCTTTCTATTGATTTCATTACAGAATGATTGAATGTAACATTAACTGGATGTTTTTCATCAACAAAGTTGAACTTTACTTTGCCAGAGAATTTATCCAGTAGTTTGTCTCTTGTTTCTTCAGAATTTAAGCAGCTTGAAACAATGACATCGAAATCATCAAAATCTTGATTCAGTATTGACTGAATAGACTTTATGTAATGCCCAGAGTTTTCTTTGCCTGAAATTCCGCAGGTGTTATATACTACAAGAATTTTACCCATTGATCCACTCACAGTCTATTTTATTATAGTTGAATTTATCATTAGAAAGAAATAAATTATCACGTATATATTCCTTCAATTCTTCATTGACACAAAATTGATTGTCGTCAAATTGAGAATCATCATGTATAACAACATCTTGACATTCTTCATATCCCAACCCAATGGATTTTGCATATTCATTATCAAAAATAGGCATCAAAGTATCACCGATGAATGGGTGGTCGTAAGAACCTTTATTTGGGTTGCTAAGCTTATGACCTTCTGGATCAAAACCAGAACTTGGGCCATCCATACCAGCAAGATGCTTTATTAAATAATCTTTTGATATAACCCAATTTTTTTTAATTGCTGCGTTAGCAAATGAAAATGTTGATTCTGTACAATAGCCAGCAAAAATATCAGGACAACATCTACCATAGAACTGAAAAAATTCATTAGTATAAATATTTAAGTGTGCTGCACATGCCTTTCCAACTGGAACAATATAATCCGACCCATCTTTAAACATTTCATACCTTGCTCTTTCATCATCAACCCCATGTCTACCACCACCCAATTTTAATCCATATGCATAGCAGCTATCAATATCAATTTGTGCAGAGTACATTCCTATATTAGGATTATCACGAATGTTGTTGGTCATACCTTCAATTTCTGAACCGCTTTCTAGTAGAGCATCAGAAGTAATAAATGAATATGTATCAAATTCACCGTATTTATCAACACCCTTTAAGACGGCATTGTTAAATGTAATATTAACTGTTAGATTATCATTTACTTCTAAGTAATCAAATTCTGGAAATAAGCTTTTCAAAGTTGGCATTGTGTGAGAATGCGTTTTACAGCCAGAAATTATTGTCTTTATTTCACCAGAAAAGTTTTGATATTGATTTCTTATCCCCTGCATAAATCTAGGATAGACATTGGTGTTATCCTTCTTGATACCACAAATGTTGTACACTAACAAAGCTCGCTTACTCATTAATAAGCCCCTTTATCTTTTCTATGTCCTTGCTATAATCAAAAGTGAATGGATCTAGTTTTTGGACTTTAGCCTGTCTTTCTCTATACTCTGCTGCGGTTTTGTCTGGGTTCATGACTTTCCCGAGTGTGTTATGAGTAACATGATCAAAGCAAATATCTCTCATATCAACTATTCTATTAACAGCAGCATAAACCATCCATGTCGCTACGTCAGCACCTAAAGAGATAAAGTGAGGATGAATCAAATATCCTATTCCATCTCTACCTTCTCTTGTAAGTATTGGTGCATCGCAATACCAGCCTTTATCAAACTGCTTGTCTACACTTGTTGAATTGACCGCACCAAGAAGGATTTTGTCTTCGTAATCTTTGAATGCAGTTTCGAATCTATCAATTGCGATTTTGTCCCATTCTTTAGTCATGATATGACAATCGTCGCCTAATGCCCAGATGTATTTGCCTTTAGCCATGAATGCCATTTTATTGACATTGACATGCAGGTTCAATTCTCGTTCATTGATTAGACACTGCAAGAACTTGTACTTGTTGTTCAATTCTGGCATGGCGGATATTGATTCAATATCGTCAGTGTCAAAGTTGACAATAACTTCTAGTCTGTCTAGATTTGAGCATGTTTCCTCTATACATTCCAGCATCTTGGTGAGCATCGGAACTCGACCTCTAGAGTTAAATATGATACTAAAGTCTATATTATCCATTCATCTTATCTTTCTGAAAATTGATTAAATTATCTATTGATTCGGGCTTTATGTTTCCTATCACAGATTGTGGCAAATACACGCTAGTCTGTATATTTGGAATGACGAGTACTTTTCCGTATTTATTTAATTCGTGACACAAACCCCAATGTTCACATGTGCCTTTGTTCACCGCCCAGTTTACTTGATTGAGATATTCACTTTTGATCAGAGCAAATCCGCCAAATGCTGTGTAAACTTGAACTGGCACACCAGCGTCCCAGTTATCTCTATCTTGTTGATTGTAAAAAGGATTGTGACTCCAAGTCATACAAAAATTTCCTGACTTGTCCATCAATGCCCAACTGTCATAATAACTATCTCTACCACAATCGCACATTTTGCACTTGATATTCTGCGTGATATTTGGCGTTAACATCGCTACATCATCAGCAAAATAAGGCAGGTACTGATTTATTATATCTTTTTCAAATATAACATCGGAGTCAAAAACAATGGTAAAATCAGAATTTAAAGGTTTTGCTGAGTCCAGTAAGGTATTTCTGTAGTGAGCCATTAGTTGAACTCTAACATGAGAGTCAACACTTCCAAATTTAGGGGCATTCAGTTCCTGCGATATAACTTTACCTTCTTTGTTTTGTATCCAGCTTGACAAAATCTCAACAGTTTTATCTGTAGAATCATTTTCGTAAAAGAAATACTCAAAATCCGCATCAGTGTTTTCTTCAAGACTTTCCAGCCTTGTTAGTGTGTCATAGATGATCCGTTCAGAATCTCTGAATAATGATAGTATGGATATTTTCACCTCTGCACCCTGTAACTGTCACTGTCCCGGTGGAAAGTACTAGCCTCTAAAAGTCTACAACCTTCTTTTGTGGTGAATCTATGTACAAGTCCGGGCTTGATGTGGAAAGAACAACCAACCTGAAGGTCAAATGTTATTGTATCTCCACTTCTTGTTAGATAAGTAACCTTACAATCTCCTTCCAAGTTGAAAAGATGTTCTTCTTTAATCATATGGAAGTGTAGGCTTAACCTACTGTCTGGTTTGATTTCGAGAATCTTACCACAATAATCTTTCTCCTCATTATTAGCAAACCAGATTTCTCGCCCCCATCGTTTTTCTACGACCTTTGCTTTTTCTGTCATCATGTTTTTTTGTCCTTTTTATATTATTAGAAATAACTAACCACATAGACCATGTTCATTAAAGGGAGGTGATAATCATATTATCCTTGTGATTTCCTTCCCTTTATTGATCTTAAATCTTAAACTAACCAACAAGTAAGTATTCCTTAGTCTTTAAAAGTTAACTACAGAATGTTTTTATTATTGATATTAAATTAAATCGCTGAGAGCCGAAAATGAAATTTCAAAAAAAAGACAAGCATTTTAAGCCTGTCTCTTAAGTTCTGAAAGGTTAGTATGAATATTTACGTGCCTGCACACAACCAGAAGGAAATTCATACCGTTGGAGGTTCTTTAGCTGATTTTATTTCGCCTACGCCCAACAGAACTGATAGTTTAGAATTGTCAACAGAGACTGTAAGCCACAAACCATCAAGTGACATTAGATTATAGCCTAGCAATCAGAATATCACCCATCTTTTTGGCCTTTCGGTTGGATATTTTCCGAAAAAGGTTGTTAGAATTCGGTTCAATCTCGGTATAATACAACATCAACACTTTCAAATTTTTCAGGAGTACAAACATGAATCAAACAGAATTTCTCACAGCATTGGAAACCGTAAGTTCTAGATTTTCTTGGACTTACACAAACAACCGTCTGGTTGGTACTGGTCGTCGCGGTGCAGTTCGAGGTGTCACCGTCAATCCAGTAACAGCAGTTGCTTTGACATCTGGTCTTGGTACATTTCCAAACACAAAAAGAGGAACTGTACGAGCAGCACGTCAGCTTGGAATGAGTCAGGAACTCGCACTGGCAGTTTACTCTCAGTCTAATCGCGGTCATGCTCAGATCGTTCGAGGAAAGATGCTGAGTACAGTGTTTAATTAACATGAATGAGAGAATCTTTCATTTTGGAAAATATAAAGGACAGCCCATCACAAAGGTTCCAAGCAGATACCTAAACTGGGTTATAACTTCTCATAACGATAAACGAGCAATTAATGCTGCTCAATTTGAGTTAGATCGTAGAGGTTCTGCAATTATCCAGAAAGCAGAAAGAGCTGGAAAAAAGAAAAGAAAAAAGAAGAGGAAGAAAAAAAGAAACAAGAAGAAAAATTAGATCCGGATTCACCCCGTCATTCGGGCTAGATCCGAATTCAGCTCGTCATCCGGACTAATTTTAAATTTTCGGTGGATTTTACAATAGTAGAAAGGTATTAGAATGTCATTAACAAACGAAGTAAGATTAATTGGTAATTTGGTGCGAGATCCAGACATTATCGAAACTGAACGTGGAAAATTTGGTAAGATCCGTGTTGCTTGTAACACCAAAAGAGGTGAAGTTGAAGATACTCTTTTCATTGATGTCAAGCTTTTTGGCTATGTCTTTAACGATCTTGAGTACCACGAAGTTGGAAAGGGCGACAGAGTTCAGGTTATTGGACGACTCGCTACTGAAGAGTTTACCAACAAAGAAGGTAATCAAGTAAGTGTATCTGTTGTGTATGCAAATAGCTTGCTTAAGCTCGCAAGAAAAGTAAAAGCTGAAGCTGGATTCTAAAATGAAGTATAATAAAATTTCTATCGCTCTAAAGGATAATCGTGAAATATCGGTATATCTGTCTCCAGACGAAGCTAGGGATTTATTAGACCAGTTTTATGAGGTCTTTTCTGGTGGTCTAACTGATAACTGTATTGAAATTCGTTCGTGTGGTGAATATGGTTTTTCAGAGACAATACTGGTAAAGGCTGATCAAGTACTTTATGTAAAGGAACAATCCGGGGGAGAAGATGTCTAAAGAAAGAAAGAAGTTTCAAAAGCAAAAAGCTAGAGAAGCTAGGGTAAAACAGAAACTTCTCAAAAAGCGGAAACTCATTAGAGAACAAGCTAAACTTGAAAGAGAAGTAGCTGAAATCCAAAGGCAAATGGAACCTAAGATTGAACCTATAAAAAAGAAAAAAGATGAATGATCTTAAACATAAATTGCCCAATTAACGTAACATCTTACGGGTATGTGTCTTCTTACTTCATTAAGGAACTTTCTAAATTAGGATATGACCTTAGACACATTCCGATTGGACAAAATAGTCCCGACGAGAACTTAGCCCCACACCTAGAGAAGGCTATGTCTCGTTGGGACTTTTCTTATACCGCACCATGCTTACGCATATGGCACCAACATGATCTCAATCCTTTTTATGGAAGAGGTGTCAGAATTGGAATGCCCATCTTTGAGCTTGAGGGGTTTAGAGATGTAGAACTTCATTCCCTTAATAATCCAGATTATTTGTTTGTGTCATCAGAATGGGCAAAAGGGGTTATTGAATCCAATATTCCAGATAAAATTGGACGTACTCATGTAGTTCCACTTGGTTATGATCCAGAAATATTCAAGCCTTGTCCTTTACCACAAGGTGGAACTACAGTATTTGGTAATTTTGGTAAGTTTGAGGTTAGGAAGGGGCACGACATCCTACCTGCCATATTCAATAAAGCATTTGAAAAAACTGATGATGTTGCACTTATTATGATGCCTCATAATTTTTTCTTGAATCAGGATGAAACTGATGCATGGATTCACCGCTTCAAAGGTACTAAACTTGGAGACAAAATAGTCTTTGTTGGACGACAAAAAACGCAAAATATGGTGTATAATATTATGTCACAAATACATTGCGGTATTTTTCCGTCAAGGGCTGAAGGTTGGAATTTAGAAGCATTAGAACTACTAGGATGTGGCAGACATTTAATTATTACAAATGCAACTGCCCATACTGAGTTCTGTGATTCAGAAAACTCTATGCTTGTTGAAATGAATAGTGGATACGAACCAGCTAATGATGGAAAATGGTTTCATGGTCAATTTGATTGGAGAAAGATTGGTTCTGATGAAGTAGACCAAATGGTTGAATACATGCGTTCTGTACACAAGAGAAGGCAGGAAGGTCAATTAGAGGTCAACTCCGCAGGTGTAGAATCCGCCAGTAAATTTACATGGGAAAATTCAACATCGATACTTCATGATAAAATACAGTATTTAGGAGGGTTGGTATAATGGATGTTTATCTGGTGTTGAGAATCTTGAGTCACAACGGTTGGGATGAAGGTTCGTTTTTGATATTTATGCAAAAAGATAGTGACCTCCCATCAGTAAAGGTTGAACATCCTTGTAATTTTGAGGCACTTTTACGTAGCGAATTAGACAGGCACATCTATAACGTAGATGAGACGCTTGCACTTAAAAGCTTCTCGACTATTAAAACCACCAAAGAAAGAACTGAAATATACTTCAATCTTTTTACGAATTCAACCAGATGTAAGGATACCGGAAGTTTTGTGAAATTTAATAAAAAAAGCATGGATTTATATAGGTTCTCAAATATGCAGGGTAGAAAATGACAAAAATTACTATTTCACATAATCACGGCAGGGTAGATTTGGAGTCGGAATTTGAAGAGTTTTCAGACTTCCAAAGTCTACTTTACACGATGTTTTCCGCAGAAGGTCAATTCTTACTAAGAGACATTATACTCAAGGGTGACTCACTTTCTAAAGATGAAAAAGACATAATCAAGATTATATTCTCTTTAATAGATGAGCAAGAAAAAAAGGAACAATCTATAGGACTTTCAAAAAATAGCAATCCAGTTGTTAAACCAAGTCAATTCCGATAAGGAGTGCTGCCATGAAAAGAAAAATAGGTTGGGAAAAATATATTCTTGAGGAAATACATGACGAAATAGAAATAAGAGATAATATTGAGAATGGATTTGATGAGGAAGATGGGCAGGAATTTGTTCGACCTCAGCTTGACCAGATCCTCCCAATTGACTTATTTACCAATAAAATAAACACACCATTTGGTGTTGTGAATCCAGATGACCAGTTTTGTGCTGTTAGAATGTTTGACTGCTGGATTGGACACACTAATTTTCCAATTACTGATAATGAATTCCATATCTTGGATAATCATATTCACGGTGTAGGATGTCTAAAGGTGCTGTCTAAATACAGGTTTGCAATTGGTATTGAGAAAATGTTTTGCTTTTCCTCTGTTAGATGGCAAATTCAAAAAGAACTGTGTTCTAACTTAGATCCCGTTGAGTTCGTAGAAGA
>MDSW01002756.1_pt1 | contig 10038 bp, 9 predicted proteins | sample 811171 | NCBI WGS metagenome assembly MDSW01 (sample SAMN05326641, study PRJNA326480) | marine metagenome | isolation source: seawater | place: Atlantic Ocean: North West | collected 2012
TAGCAATTTTTTATTGTGGCAATTGTCTTATTCTGAAATATTTTTTGTTAAAAAAATGTGGCCAGATTTCAATGAAAAAGATTATAAAAATATTCTAGATAAATTTAAAAAAATAAAAAGAAATTTTGGAAACATTTAATGAAATCTGAATTAAGTAAAAGAGTTTTTACATCTATAATATTACTAATAATTTTATTTATTGTTAATTTTACAAAGATATTCATCTTTATAGTGTTTATTTTATGTTTTTGGATTTGTTTTGAATTTAGTGAAATGTTTAAAAAAATCTTTAAAACAAGAGCTAATTACTGGATTTTCCAAATAATAGCTATAGCATATACTTTTTTAATTTTTGCTCCCATATCCGTTGAGCTTCATAACTTAAGTGGCGGTCCAATTTTCTTTTTGTATCTATTATTAATATGTATTTTTACAGATATAGGTGGTTATATAATAGGTAAAACTTTTAAAGGTAAAAAATTAACTAAAATTAGTCCCAATAAGACAGTTTCAGGTTCAATTGGATCTTTTGTTTTTTCAATTTTTCCGTTGCTTATTTTTTCACAAATATATTTAGAAAGTTATTTCATAACATACAAAAGTATACTATTTTGCTTATTTGTATCACTTTCATCACAGGCAGGAGATCTTTTTATATCTTTCTTAAAAAGGAAAGCAAAAATAAAGGATACTGGAAAAATTATATATGGTCATGGTGGATTACTAGATAGAATTGATGGAATTATCTTGGCGATACCACTAGCCTTTATTTATTTATATGACTTTGATCACTTAAAAAAAATATTTTATTCATTATATTAAATGAAAAAAAAAATTGTTATATTAGGCTCAACTGGATCAATAGGCAAAACTACTTTTAATATAATAAAAAAAAATCCAAAAGATTTTGAAATAGTTTTGTTAACTACGAATAAAAATATAACCAAAATAATACAACAGGCAAAATTATTGAAAGTTAAAAATATTCTTATTTCAAGTCCATCTCATTATCTTAAAATTAAAAAAGAATTAAAAAATAGTAATATTAGAGTTCACAATAATATAGATAATTTACAAAAAATTATTAATAAAAAGATTGATTACACGATGTGTGCAATATCTGGTTTGTCAGGTTTAAAACCAACTATTGATTCCATTAAATTTAGTAAAACTATTGCAATCGCAAATAAAGAATCGATAATTTGTGGTTGGCCATTTATAAATAAAGCTTTAAAAAAATATAAAACTAAATTTGTTCCTATTGACTCAGAACACTTCTCAATTTGGACATTATTAAAAAACCAAAATATAAATAATGTAAAAAAAATATATTTAACTGCATCAGGAGGTCCATTTTTAAATAAAAAAATATCTGAAATAAAAAATATTAAACCTAAATATGCTTTAAAACATCCAAACTGGAAAATGGGAAAAAAAATTTCCATTGATTCCGCAACACTTATGAATAAAATATTTGAGGTAATTGAAGCTAAAAAAATATTTGATGTAGATATCCGTAAGTTTAAAATTATTATTCATCCAAAGTCCTATATACACGCGATTGTACATTTTAAAAATGGGCTAGTTAAATTTTTGGCACATGATACAAATATGGCAATTCCTATAATGAACTCACTTTATATAAATAATGAGTCTTTTAATTATAATGATGGAAATCTAAAAATAGATTTATTGAATGGACAAAATTTTATAAATCCTAGTATAAAAAAATTTCCAGTTTTAAAATTATTAAATAAAGTTAAGAATAAATCTAGTTTTTTTGAAACAATATTAATTACAATTAATGATTTTTTAGTTGACAAATATTTAAAAAATGAAATTAATTATTTTTCTATTAATTTTTACTTGTTAAAATTGATCAAAACACCTTATTTTACAAGATATTATAACTTTAAGCCAAAAAATATAATTGATATAAAAATTATGGTAAAAAGGGTTACTACATATTTAAATAAAATTAAATTTAATGAAAATTAATTATAAAAATTTAAAAAAATTAATAGCCTTTGTATTTTTAATATTTATAGCAAATACTATGATGGCTTATTCCGAAACAATCAAAAAGATTGAAATATTTGGAAATGATCGTTTAGCTAAACAAACTATCGTCCTTTTTTCAGAATTGAATATAAATGACAACATTAATTCGGAAGATCTTAATGATGCTTTTAAAAAATTATATGAAACAGATTATTTTAAAGATATTAAAATAAGCTTTAATAATGGAAATTTAAAAATAGAAGTTGAAGAAAATCCATTAATTCAATCTGTAATTGTTAATGGAATTAAAAACAAATCAATTTTAAGTGAGTTATCTAAAATAACAAAAAAGATTGAAAAGTACCCATACCTAGAAAATAAAATTAGCGATCAAAAAAATCTTTTAATAAATATTGTGAGAAATACTGGATTTTATTTTGCAGAAATTGAGACTAAAATCCAAGATAATAATAATAATTCAGTAAATGTGATTTATAATTTTAATTTGGGTGAGAGAGCCAAAATAAGTGAAATTAAATTTATAGGAAATAAAGTTTTTAAAAATAATAAATTAAGAAATATTATTGTATCAGAAGAATCAAGACCATGGAAATTTTTAACTCGTAATAAGTTTTTAAATGAACAAAGAATTGAATTAGATATCAATCTATTAAAAAATTATTTTAGAAACAAGGGCTATTACAATGTTTCTGTTAAATCATCTTCAGCTAAAGTTATAGATAAAAACAACTTTGTATTAATATTTAACATTGAATCTGGCAAAAAATATTATTTTAATAATATTATTCTTGATGTTTCAGATGATTATGCTGAAGATAACTTTTCAAATTTTACCAAAATATTTGATAAACTTAAAGGAAAAGCATATTCGCTAAATTCAATAAAAAAAATAATTAATGAAATTGATAAAACTGCTCTTCAAAAAGAATTTGTTTTTATAAATGCTAAATACCAAGAAAAAATTACTGATGACAACAAAATTGACATAAATATATTTTTTGAAGAATCTGAAAAATTTTTTGTTGATAGAATTAATATTTTTGGCAATTTTATTACTGAAGAAAAGGTTATTAGAAATGTAATGATAGTTGATGAGGGTGATGCTTTTAATAAGATTTTATTTAATAAATCAATTAATGAAATAAAATCTAAAGGCATATTTAAATCTGTCAATTCCGATGTAATTGACTCTGATTTAAAAAATAATAATAAAATAATTAATATAACAGTCGAAGAGAAAGCAACCGGTGAAATATTCGCGGGCGCTGGTACAGGTACAGATGGTTCATCAATTTCAGCAGGAATTAAAGAAAAAAATTATTTAGGAAAAGGCATTCAGTTAGATACAAACTTAACTTTATCAGACGATCAAATTAAGGGTAGATTTTCTGTAATTAATCCTAATTTCAGAAATACTGATAGATCTATTAATACTACTTTGGAAAGCACTTCATCTGATTATTTGACAACTAGTGGCTATAAAACTACTAGAACAGGTCTTAAATTGGGTACCGGATTTGAACAATATGAAGATTTATTTTTTAATATTGATTTATCTAATTATTATGAAAAATTAGAAACATCATCATCAGCTAGTGCTATAAAAAAAAAACAAGAGGGGGATTACTTTGAAAATTTAATTTCATATTCGTTAACATTAAATAAACTAGATCAAAATTTTCAACCTACTGATGGATATATATCAAAATTTTCTCAAACACTTCCTATTTATTCAGATGATTTATCTATAGAAAATTCATTTACAGCTGCGAAGTACCATTCAGTTAATGATAGTCTAATTTTTTCTAGTAAATTATATTTAAAAGCAGTCAATTCACTAGATGAAGATGTTAGAGTTTCAAAAAGAGTATACATACCTAGTTCTAGACTAAGAGGTTTTGAAGCTGGATCTATTGGCCCAAAAGATGGCACCCAGTATGTCGGAGGAAATTACGGTTCTGCACTAACATTAAATACTACATTACCACAATTATTTAATGCAAATGAAAATATGGATTTTAATTTATTTTTAGATGCGGCCAATCTTTGGCATGTTGATTATGATAGTTCACTAGACTCAAATAAAATTAGATCTGCCACAGGCATTTCAGTAAATTGGTTTACACCAGTTGGTCCATTATCTTTTTCTTACGCAATACCAATTAGTGAGGCTCAATCAGATAGAACTGAATCTTTCAGATTTCAGATAGGAACATCTTTTTAATATAAATTAATATGAAAAAAATATTTTTATTATTAGTATTTATTTTAAGTTTTGAATATTCATATGCTGAAAATAAAATTGCATATATTGATATAAATAATATATTAAATAATTCTATTGTTGGCAAATCTATCTCTGAGCATATTCAAAATATTAAAATAAAAAAAAATGAAGAATTTTCAGAAATTGAAAAAAAATTATTAGATAAAGAAAAAGATATAATCAAAAAAAAAAATATCATTGAAAAAAATGAGTTTGACGAACAAATTACAATTTTAAAAAATGATATTAATAAATACAATGTTAAAAAAAATAAATTTTTAAAAGAAATTGAAGAAAAACAAATAAAATATACTAAATTAGTTTTAAATACTTTAAATCCAATAATTTCAAAATATGTAGAAGAAAATTCAATTTCAATGGTTTTACCTAAAAAAAATATAATAATAGCAAAAAAAAATTTGGATATTACAACTAAAATTATGGATTTACTCAATAATGAATTAAAAAAAATAGATTTTTGAAATGAAAAATTCTAATCCATTTTTTAAGAAAAGAAAAAAAATTAATTTTTCTGAAATTTTAAAAAAATTAAATATTAAATATAAAAAAAAATATAAAAATATATTAATAAATGATATTAAAAATTTAGATCAAGCTAAAAAAAATGATATTACATTTTTCCATTCCTTAAAGTATAAAGATTCATTAAAAAACACAAATTCCAATTTTATAATAACTAATTCTAAGTTATCTGATCATTTGCCGAAATCAAAAGTAAAACTGGTAGTTAAAAATGTATTATTAAGTGTGGCTAAATTAACAGAATATATTTATCCAAACTCTATTGATGATAATTTTGAAAATAAAATAGTCAAAATTGATAAAAATAAATACAAAAATGTTATATTTGGATCAAATGTATTATTAGGTGAAAATGTTACAATAGGAAAAAATACTACAATTGGTCATAACTCTATAATTGAGAGCAATGTAATAGTTGGAACAAATTGCAATATTGGATCTAATGTTATTTTAAAAAAAACAATAATTGGAAATAATGTATTTATTCTTGACGGAGCCATAATAGGAAAAAAAGGTTTTGGTTTTTTTCCAAGTTCTAATAAAAATATAAGATATCCACATATTGGTATGGTAATTGTTGGAAATGATGTTGAAATAGGATCCAATAACACAATTGATCGTGGCTCTTTATCTAATACTATAATTGGAAGTAACTGCTTTTTAGATAACCAAGTTCATATAGCTCATAACGTAAAGATAGGAAACAATTGTATTATTGCTGGTCAAGTTGGAATAGCTGGCAGTTCAACTATAGGTAATAATGTTATGATAGGTGGGCAAGCTGGTATTTCAGGACATTTAAAAATTGGAAACAATGTTAAAATTGCCGGTGGAAGCGGTGTTATAAAAAATATTCCTGATAATACAAAAGTTATGGGGTATCCTGCTAAAGATATTAAAAAATTTATTTTAGAAAATAGATAGTTATGAGTGATAAATTAAGCAAAGATCAAATTAAAGAATTGTTACCACATAGAGAACCTATGCTTTTAATTGATGAGCTTACCAATATTAAAAAGTTACATTCTGCAACAGCTATTGTTAATGTTAAAAAAGATAGCTTTTTTGTTCAAGGTCATTTTCCAGGAGAACCTGTAATGCCTGGAGTTTTAATTGTAGAAGCATTTGGTCAAGCTGCAGCAGCCTTAACAGCTAATGGAATCGATAAATCAACATATGAAAATAAGCTAGTTTTTTTGATGACAATAGAAAAAGCTAGATTCAGAAATCCTGTTATACCAAATTGTAAATTAGAACTTAAAATTGAAGCTATCAGATCACATGGCAGAGTTTGGAAATATAAAGGGGAGGCTTTTGTTGGAGAAACGAAAATGGCCGACGCTCAATGGGCTGCTACTATCGTTGATAGGAAATAATTAGCAATATTTATTGATAACTATAATTTTAAATTTTTGTTAATTATAATTTGTGATTCATAAAACAGCAATTATATCAGAAACAGCAAAAATAGAAGATAATGTCGAAATAGGACCTTATTCAATTATTGGACCCAATGTAAAAATTGCGAATAGTACAAAAATTCATTCACATGTAAATATAGTTGGAAATACATCTATTGGGTCAGGAAATGAAATTTTTCCATTTGCATCAATAGGAACACCTCCTCAAGATTTAAAATATAAAGGAGAAAAAAATTCATTAGTTATTGGTAACAATAATAAATTTAGAGAATATGTTAATATTAATCCAGGAACCGAACAAGGAGGAGGCATAACAAACATCGGAAATAATAATTTATTTATGGTTTATTGCCATGTAGCTCATGACTGCAATTTATCAGATAACATTGTTCTGGCTAATAATGTGCAGGTGGGAGGACATGTTATTATAGAAAATAATGCAATAATTGGTGGTAGCTGTGCGATACATCAATTTTCAAGAATTGGTGAATCTGCTATGGTTGGTGGAATGACCGGTGTCCTAAGTGACGTTATTCCTTTTGGTTTGTCATTAGGAAATAGAAATAATTTGGCAGGCTTAAATTTAATTGGTTTAAGACGAGCAAAAATATCCAACGAAAATATTAAAATTATGCAAAAAGCATACGAAATAATATTTAAATCAGAAAACTTTAGAACAAACATAGATAATCTGAATTCAGAAATAAAAAATAATCAATACGTTGATAAAATAATTAATTTTATAAATTCAGATAAAAAAAGACCAATTTCACTTCCAGAAAATATTAAATGATAGGTTTATTTTTAGGAGAAAAAAAACTACCAATCGAAATATTAAAAAAACTAAAAAAAAAGAAAATCAAATATTTTATTATTGATTTAACTAAAAATAATAAATTTAAAAATTATAAAAATAGCTTTTTTATTAGCATTGGAAAATTTGGTAAAATTCTAAAATTAATTAGTTCTAAAAAATGTAAAAAAGTTATATTTGCAGGGAGTATTACAAAGCCAAAAATTTCATCACTTAAATTAGATTTAAAAGGAATTTATTACATTCCAAGAATAGTAAAAGCAGCTAAATTGGGTGATGCGGCAATCTTAAAGGAACTAATAAAAATTTTAGCAGAACACAATATTAAAGTTATCAAATTGAATTTTTTTAATCCAGAATTGTCAATTTCTAAAGGCAATTATACAAAGTTGAAACCAAGTACAAATGAAATTTTAGAAATAAATAAAGGAATAAATTATTTAAATAAACTAAATGCATATAATCATACTCAAGGTATTATTTTAAGAAATGGCAATGTTGTTGCTAAGGAAACTATCAGAGGAACAAAAAATATGATTAAATTTTTGAAAAAAACAAAAACATCCTCTGGAATCCTTATTAAATTTCCAAAGAAAAAACAGGATCTAAGAGCAGATTTGCCAACAGTAGGTTTGGATACTTTTAAAGATTGCAAAAAAGCTAACATTAAAGGATTAGTATTAAAATCAAAAGAAAATATCATTCTAGATAAAAATAAATGCATAAATTTTGCCAATAAAAACAAAATGTTTATATCCGTAAAGTGAAAAAAATATTTATTTTAACAGGTGAACCTTCAGGTGATAAATTGGCATCTAAAGTTATTTCTAAGCTAAAAGAAAATAATAATGAAATTGAATATTTATGTGTTGGTGGACCGCATTTAAATGCGCTGGGTATAAAATCAATTTATGATCTTAAAGAAATAACATATATAGCTTTTACAAGTGTATTATTGAACATTTTTAAAATTAAAAAAAAAATCAATGATACAGTTGATAAAATTATAGAGTTTCAACCAGATATTTTGTTTAGTGTAGATAGTCCAGATTTTACTTTAAGAGTAGCTCAAAAGGTAAAAAAAAGGAATCCTCAAATTAAAAATATTCATTTTATAGCTCCAAAAGTATGGGCTTGGAGAGAGGGAAGAGTTAAAAAAATGAAAAAATATATTGATCACATTTTACTACTTTTTAAATTTGAAAAAAAATATTTTGATAAAGAAAAGTTATTAAATACATTTGTTGGACATCCTTTATTAGATGAAGAAGTTAAAAATAATATAAAATTAGATAATCTTATTGATACTAATAAAAAATATATATCATTGTTTGCCGGTAGTAGAGAAAGTGAAATTAAAATTCATGCCCCTATACTTTTTAATTTTATTAAAAAAATGAATAGTAAGGAAAATGGATTTAATTTTGTTTTCCACTCTACACACAAATATAAAAATTATTTAATAAGTCTTCTTATGAAACAAAATATTTCTAATACCGAAGTTATTTCTGATGATAAAGTTAAAAATGAAATATTGAAAAATTCAATTTTTGCAGTAGTTAAATCTGGAACTGTATCTCTAGAAGTTTGTAAGTTTAACATACCATCTATAATTATATATAAGATGAATTTTATAAATTATTTTCTAGCAAAATTATTTTTGAAAATTAAATTTGCTAATATGTTAAATATTATTAATGATAGAGAAATTATTCCCGAATTAATTCAAAAAGATTGTAACTCAAATGAAATATTTAAAACCGTATATTATTTTTTAAAAAAACCGGAATTAATTAAAAAACAGATTTTTGATGTAACATCTACTATTAATGATTTAAAGAATCCATCCTCATGTTCAGATACGGTGTCAAAAATATTACTAAATTATCTTGCTTAATCTTTTTTCTATATCTAATTTTCCTAATGACATAATTATGTCATATATTCCAGGTCCAAATTTTGATCCAGTTAGTACTATTCTTAATGGTTGACCAACACCTTTAAAATTAGTTTCATTTTCTTTGATTAAATTATTAATTATTGCTTCTAATGTATTTTTATTTATTTTTTCTAACTTGGAAAATTCAATTCTAAAATCAGATATTATTTTTTTTGCTTTTTCATCAATAAGTTTTAAATCTTCGGCAACAAAATTCACTTCATCAAGAATTATATATTTTGAATTATTATAAATATCTTCTAAAGTTTTTGCTTTATTTTTAAGAAACAATAGTGACTTTTTTATTTTATCTTCTTTATTTTTCTCAATTTTTTCTTTGTAGTTCTTTGAATATTCAATTAGTCTATTGTACAAATCATCTTCGTTAATATTTTTTATATAGTGTTCATTCATTGATAAAATTCGACTTATATCTAGTTTTGATGGTGATTTTCCTATTCCTTCTAAATTAAAATGATTAATACTTTCATCTAAAGTAAATATTTCCTTATCTTTATAAGACCACCCTAGTCTTAATAAATAGTTTCTTAATGCTTCAGGCATTATTCCAATCTTAGTATAATCATCTAGAGTAGATGCCTTATCTCTTTTTGAAAGTTTTTTCCCTTCTGTTGTATGAATAAGAGGAATATGCGCAAATAACGGAAGTTCCCATTTCATAGCTAGATATATTTGCATTTGTTTAAAGGTATTGATCTTATGATCATCGCCTCTAATTATATGTGTTATTTTCATTTGTTGATCATCTACTGCTGCTGATAAGTTATAAGTTGGAGATCCATCATTTCTTAAAATAATAAAATCTTCTATGGTATTATTGTCGATTTCCACATCTCCTTGAACTAAATCTTTTAATAAAGTAGATCCTTCAATTTTACTTTTAAATCTTATAACTGGCTTGATATCTTTAGGGAAATCAGACTCTCCTTTATCTCTCCATTTTCTATTATAAATATAAGGAATTTTCTTTTGTCTAGACCTTTTTTTTTGTTCTTCTATTTCTTCATTTGAA
>MDSW01078153.1_pt1 | contig 10038 bp, 10 predicted proteins | sample 811171 | NCBI WGS metagenome assembly MDSW01 (sample SAMN05326641, study PRJNA326480) | marine metagenome | isolation source: seawater | place: Atlantic Ocean: North West | collected 2012
CTCTTTTCTTCACCTTCTTTAATTGGATTTATTTTTGCTCTCGGGTATACTTTTTTTAATCCTTCAGCAACTATTATGTCTCCTTCGGTAAGTCCTGATAAAATTTCAATTTTACCTTCACTACGATTACCAATTTGAACTTCTATTTTATTGACTATATTCTCGTCTGATACTTTGTATACAAACGCTTTCTCACCTTCCATCATTATACTTGTATCTGGCACACCTATTGAATTTCGCATATTAAACATAATACTAACTTCTAGAAGAGAACCTGATATTAACTCTAATTCCGAATTTTCTATTTTTATTCTTGTTAATATGCTTCTAGTGTCTGCATTAATTCTACTTGAAATAAAATCAACTTTACCTTTAAAGATTTTATTTTTAAAACTAGATACCTTAGCCTCTATAGGTAATCCTTTTTTAATCACAGAAGAGTAATTTTCAGGAATTTTTATATCTGAGTAAATATATTCAGTATCATCAAGAGTTATAATAATTGTTTTATCAGAAACAAATATATCCTCAGTTAAACCTGTGTAACCTACAACTCCACTAAAGGGAGCAATTATGTCTCCACTTTTTAATTTAACAATTACATCTCCTTCATTTACATAGTTGTTGAGCTCTAATTCACTTAGAAGATCATCTTTTTTAATTCTAAAAGAGTCATTTCTATTTGAAACTGCAGTACCAAATGTCTCAATTTTTTCGAAAAATCTGTTTTCAGTTACCTCAGTTACGATTATCCCTGGAGGTGGTATCTTTCCAAATTTTTTTTTGAAATGATTTCCAATCATTGTTCTAGCGATAATAACAGTAGCTATTATAAGAAAAAAAATTATTATAATTGATAAAATTTTTGTTGATCTTTTCATTTTATTAATCCGTATTCACTCCATGATCCATCGTAAATAGTAGGTGTATATTTATTATTAATCAAAGAATATGCAAGAGCTAAAACAGATGCAGTGACACCTGAACCACAACTAAAAACTATATTATTGTCCTCGGTATTGATTATTTTTTTAAATATACGATTTATATCTTCAATACTTTTAAAAGTATTATCATTATTAAGTAAAAAATTATATGGCAAGCAGCTGGAGCCCTCTATAGATCCACTTTTTACATTGGATCTTATTTCTGGAACTTTACCTTCAAATCTTTCAATGCTTCTTGCATCAATTACTTTAAATTTTTTAAGCAAAATATTTTTATCTATTTCAATTTTTGATTTTACCATTCTTTTGTTTTCTTTTGCTTTATATATACTTTTTTTTAGTTTTGTTTTTGAATTAACCAAAGGTTTTCCCTCATTTTTCCATTTTTTTAAACCTCCATCTAACACTGAAATTAAAGAAGGACTGTGACCAAAATAAATAAAACTATACCAGCATCTACAAGAACTAATTACATCAGAATTATCGTATACAATAACTCTGTCTTCATTTGAAATTCCTAAATTTGAAACTATATTCTCCCAATCTCTAACGTTAGGCAACATATGAGGCAGGTCTGTTTCTTGATCAGAATTTTTATCTATATCAAAAAAAATTGAATTGTAAATATGCTCTAAAGAATACTCTTTATCTCCATCTCTTTTTTGATTTGGTAAGTGCCATGAACTATCAATTATTTTTACGTTCCCCAAATTTTTAAATAACCAATCAGTGCTAACCAATGACATTAAAATCGATTTTTTTCTAAATATTTCTGATGATATTCTTCAGCTTTTGTGTAATTTTTAACTTTCGAAATTTTTGTTACTATTTTTGATTTATATTTTGGATTAAACTTTTTAATCATTAATTCTGAAATATTTTTTTGCTGGTCATTACAATAAAATATTTCACTTCTATATTGAGTACCAATATCTGGGCCCTGCATATCTAATGTTGTTGGATCATGATATTCAAAAAAAAGCTCTATTATTTTATCAAAAGATATTATGTTTGGATCAAAAGTTAATTTGACTACTTCAGCGTGATCAGTATTCCCTGTACAAACTTCTCTATAAGTTACGTTAGGTATTCCCCCTCCGCAGTAACCTACCTCTGTTTCAACTATTCCTTCTATTTTACCAAATTTTTTTTCTGGCCCCCAGAAACAACCGAGCCCAAGAATTGCTATTTCCATTGATTAATCCTTAATTTAAATTAAAGATAAACTTATGCTTTCCAAAAATCAATTAGGTTTTTTCTACATGTTCATATCAGTATGTGCATTTTCTTTAATGGACGTTATAGTCAAATGGTCAGATAGCTATCCAGTCGGACAAGTTTTATTTTTTAGGGGTTTTTTTGGACTCATTCCAATTTTATTTCTTATTCCTAAAGATAGATTTATTGATTTTTATAAAACCAACAGACCCTTGCTTCATTTAAAAAGATGTTCTGCAGGGTTGATAGCCCTAATATCTATATTTATTGCATTAAGAAATCTTCCATTAGCAACAGTTGTAAGTATTTCATTTGCAGCACCAATATTTACTACAATTTTTTCAATATTTTTATTAAAAGAAAAAGTTCGGTTATATAGATGGTTAGCAGTAGCAGTTGGGTTTATTGGGGTAGTAATTATTTCCGAGCCAGGCTTTACCTCTTTGAACCTTTATTATGTTTACCCAATTATTTTTTGCTTAGGTCTTTCATATGTTGCTATTGCTATAAGAAAATTGTCTTCTACCGAACCTGTTTGGTTAATTGGTTTTTTCTTTTCTTTCTCAATAATGATATTAAGTTTTTTCACTTTTTATCAAGGATGGATTATGCCAAGCTTAACAGATTTGAGCTTACTTTCAATGATTGGCATATTGGGAGGATTAGCTAATCTGTGGCTCACACAATCATATAAATACTCCGAAGTAAGCTTAGTAACACCGCTAAAATATTTAGCCTTAGTGTTTGCTATAATTTTTGGATATTTTATTTGGGATGAAATTCCTACAACAAAAACACTATTAGGCGCCTTTCTTGTCATAATATCTTCTTTTATAATTTTTAGGCGGGAAATGTACCTAAAAAAACAAGTCTCTATTACAAGACATGAGTAATCCACCTATTTATTGGAATAAGGCAAAGAAATATCTTTCGCAAAAGGATGTCAAAATGAAAAATCTAATAAAAAAATATTCTGATACTAATTTAACTACTCGTAAAGATGTTTTTTTTTCTTTATGTAAAAGTATTATTGGACAACAAATAAGCGTTGCTGCTGCAAATTCAGTTTTTTTAAAATTTAAAAAAAAATGTAAAAATAAAATTAATCCAAAAAATGTAAGTTCATTAAAGTTTCAAGAGTTAAAAAAATGTGGATTGAGCAGGCAGAAGGTAAGAGGAATAAAGGAGCTCTCAAAAAAATTTTTAGATAAGTCCTTTAATCCAAAACTTATTAATAAAATGAATGACGAAAAAGCAATAGAATATTTATCTGAATTAAGACAGATAGGCAGGTGGTCAGCTGAAATGATATTATTATTTACATTTAATAGATCTAATATTTGGCCAATACAAGATATTGGCTTATTAAGAGCTATATCAAAAAATTATAATAAGAAATATTTTCCACCAAAAAAATTTGTAAATGAATTGAAAATTAAATATTCTCCTTATTGTTCTGTAGCTACATGGTATTTATGGCGTAGTATAGATGATGAGCCAATTCAATATTAAGATCCTTCAATTATTTGATGATGTCGAATGGCCTTGCCTTTCAAAATTGAATGTGCTTCTTGATATTCCTTCGAATAAAAAAATTTTTCTGCTATTTCAAATGAAGGAAATTCAATCACCACTGTCCTTGGTGAATCGTCTCCCTCTGTTGTGATTTTTTTTCCGCCTCTAACCAAAAATTTACCAGAAAACTTCTCGACAGCATTTTTTGCTTTTACTGCATAATCTTTTAAAGCACTTTCATCATCTATTTTTTTATAAACAGAAATTACATAGCCTTTCATATCAATCTAACCACTCTTTAAATTTATTTTTATTATTCATAATATATTCTGGTAATTCACTCACTTCCAACAAATCTAAATCAACCCCAGATGAAAATTGATTTTTTGTTTGATCCAACTCTAAATTATATACAGATTTTCTATTTTTAATTCTATCTCTTATATTATGAATTCCTAATGGATTAAGTTCATATTCTCTATGATGAGTATATGATTTCAATTTTTGTTCAATTAACTCGGGTGTATTCAAGTATGAAAAATGCCAGCCGCCATCATTTATAATTTTAATATTGGTATATTTCGTTTTAGAAAATAACAAATCAAATCTCCAAAAAGGATATTTTTTAGGTTTTATATCCCTTAACCATTGAGGCGATAAAAGTTTTTTTTTTAAACAAGCTCTTGATCCAATCCAATTATAATTTTTTTGATAAAGATTGAATTTGTAATAACACATTTTCTGTTTAAAAAATATAAGTTGAGTATTTGAAACATTTAAATTCACATTTTTTAAATTTGGTATTTCATCAATATCAGATACTATGATTAAGTCTTCTCCTTCAGCATCTTTAATACCTTCCAAAATATAATTTCTTTGAAAATGATCTCTTTTATAGCCATTTAGAATAAATTTCTCATTTTGAACTTCATCAGAGTCAGTATCGTAAATTTTTTCAATATCATTTGGTTGATCATCTAAAATCAAATATTTAATTTTTTTTTTAAATTTACTAAATTTATTAATATCAAAGTTAAGTGGTTTTTTTTCACCCTTATGATTAAAGGCACTCTCTACAATAACAAAATAATCTATAAAATTATTTAAAGAATTTAGCCTTACATCTAAAATTATGTCTTCATTATAATACATGAAGCAATCAAAAATTCTCATATTACGAGGGTATTAATGTTAATTAAATTAGATGTAAAGATTAAAATAATTTGATACTACAATGATAATGAAAAATATATTAATCACAGGAGGCCTTGGTTATATCGGTACTGAGCTCTGCAAAATTTATTCAGGCTATAGTTGGAATGATAAAATTACTGTGATCGACAATCGTTTTATTTCAGAGAGAGTAAATCAATTGAGAAATTGGAATATTAATTTTGTTCACGGAGACATACTTGATAGAGATTTAGTTAAAAAACATTGTCAAGATGCCGATATTGTTCATCATCTTGCAGGTATTACAGCAGTACCAAGAGTTAAAAGTGAAGCCTCTGAAGATAAAGAAAAAGAAATAGAGAGAGTTGCTAAAGAGGGAACTCAAAATATTTTAGATGCAGTTAGCGATAATTGTAAAGTAATTATGCCATCTACCCATGTTGTCTATGAAGGCATGAAAGATGTACAAGAAGATATATTGGAAAACGAGGATACCTGCCCAACACTAGCTTATGGTAGATCAAAAGATTTTAATGAAAAACAATTAAAATCATCAGGTAAAAATTTTATAATACTCAGATTAGGATCTGTTTATGGATATTCAACTGATACTGCAAGAATAGATATCATGACTAATCTTTTTTCAAAAATTTCATCCCAAAACGGTACGCTAAAACTTTTTGCTGGCGGAAGGCAGATAAAGAGTCTTGTGCCACTTATAGATGTTGCAAGATGTTTTAAATTTATGGAAGAAAGAGCTGATATTAATAAAGAACTTTTTAATGTAACAAAAGAAAAGGTAACCGTTAAAGATGTTGCTGAAATCTGCAAAAAACATAATCCTAAGATATCACTTAAAGAAACTAATGATGAAGTACCTAATCTTGGTTTTTCACTTTCAAATAAAAAATTAATGAATACAGGTTTCAAATTTTTGTATGCCTTAGACGAAAGTATTAAAGAAATGATAACAAAATGGTCAAAACAAGATCTTGTTAAAGATCTAGAGTTTGTCAGAGATGGAACAAATGAATATATTGATCAGAGAGGCAAAATAAGTAATTACGAATTAACAGAACCAATAAACATGATTGGTCTAATACACTCAAAAAAAGGAACAATAAGAGCTAATCACTATCATCCTCAACAAGAGCAAAAATGTTTATTTACCAAAGGTCAAATAATTGAAGTTTTTCAAGATATATTAAATCCAAATTCTCCAAAAATTACACAAGTAGTAAATGAAGGACAAATATCAGTTATTAAACCTAACGTAGCTCACACCATGGTTTTTACCAAAGATACAACTTTTTTGAATTTAGTTAGAGGAGAAAGAGAACACGAAAATTATGGTGTAACTCATACAATCAAACATGTTTTTGTAGACGAAAAAGAGAGAGATTTATTAATGAACTGTTATAAATTCAATTGTAGATCTTGTGGAAGTAGTAAATTGAAAAGAGTAGTGTCTTTGGGGTATCAACCACTCGCCAACAATTTACTTAACAGCCCAAAAGATAAATGTGAATTATATCCATTAGAAATGAACTATTGTGAGGACTGTCACAATTGTCAATTATCAGTAGCTGTGGAGGGAGAGAAAATGTTTTCCCACTATTTATACACTTCGTCTACTTCAGCAAAATTTAGAGAACATTTTATTACAGCAACAAACTCATACGTAAAACAATTTAAATTAAATAAAAATAAATCTGTAATAATTGATATTGGTAGTAATGACGGTGTCGGATTAAAACCGTTTAAAGATTTAGGATTTAAAAAAATATTAGGAGTAGAGCCAGCAAAAAATCTAGCAAAGATAGCGAATAAAAATAAAATAAAAACTTTCAATGGGTTTTTAAATAAAAAAAATATTAAGAAAATTAAACTTAAGGCTGATTTAATTCTTGCTTCAAACGTATTTGCTCATGCTGATAATCTCAATGAAATGGCAGAGTGTATGTTGAGTTTATTAAAAAATAATGGAACAATAGTAATTGAAGTTCAATATCTTTTAAATACCCTCAAAGATTTGACATTTGATAATATATATCATGAACATTATAATTATTGGTCCCTAACTTCATTAATGTATTTTTTCAAAAAATTTAAAGTAAAAATATTCAAGGTTGAAAAAATTAATACTCACGGTGGGTCAATTAGAGTTTATATAAGCAAGAATAAAAAAGTGAAAATAGATCAGAGTGTTTCAAAAAGTTTGAAAGAAGAAGAAAGCTTTGGAATCAAAGAGTTTAAAACTTATCAAGAATTTGGTGATAAAGTTTATAAGCTAAGAGAAAATTTTTTAAAAAATATTAAAAATTTAAAAAGCAATTCAAAAAGAATTATAGGTTTTGGAGCACCAGCAAAAGCAACAACGGCACTTAATTTTTTTGGTATTAATAAAGAGATAGATTTCATTGTAGAAGATAATAAACTTAAGCATAATAAAATAATTCCTGGTATAAATATTCCAATTTATCCAAAAGAAAAAATTAAAGATAAAAATTCTCAAATACTAGTCTTAGCTTGGAATTTTTTTGATGAAATAAAGTCGAAAAATAAACATTTATCCAAAGAATTTATAAGTGTTAAGGATTTATATGAATAAATTCTTTAATTGCTATTTATAGATAAATGAAAAAAAATATTATTATTTCTATATTTTTTTTATTTTTAAAAATAAATTTCGCAACATCTGATGATAAATTTCTTCTAGGTAAGGATATATTCTTAAATGCCGGTAATTGCTTAGCATGTCATTCATTACAGGATGCTGGTTCTGCTGCAAACGTAGGTCCAAATTTAAATGAAATAAAACCTGATATAGGTAGAGTAATTATTTCAGTTACTAATGGTGCTGGAGTTATGCCATCTTACTTAGGTATATTATCTCAAGAAGAAATTGAGGCCGTTGCTTATTATGTTGCAGAAGCTTCTGTAAATTGATTTTAGTTATTGTGATATTTAATCCAGTGATTTGCAATTTCTTCCCTTTTACAAACCCAAACTCTATCTAAACTTGTTATATAATCCAAAAATCTTTTAAGAGATTGTATCCTACCGGGTTTACCAATTATTCTGCAGTGCAAACCTACCGACATCATTTTTGGTTTATCTTTTCCTTCCTCATACAGCGCGTCAAAGCTATCTTTTAAATAATTAAAAAATTGATCTCCTGAGTTAAATCCCTGATTTGTAAGAAATCTCATATCATTGTTATCTAATGTATAGGGTACCATAAGTTGTTTTTTCTTTCCTTTTATTTCCCAAAATGGAAGATCATCACTGTATGTATCACTGCAATATAAAAAACCTCCATCTTCAATAACTAGGTTTAAAGTATTAGGACTGCACCTCCCTGTGTACCACCCGACAGGTCTTTTACCAAAAATTTTTTTTATAGTAGTAATTGACCTTTGCATATGTTTTTTTTCAATTGACTTAGAAACATTTTGATAATCAATCCATCTCCAACCGTGAGAGGCAATCTCATAATTTGATTTTTTCATTTCTTTACAAATTTCAAGATTTCTTTCTAGAGCCATGCCAACTCCAAATATTGTCAAAGGTAGATTATATTTTTCAAATAGTTTATGGACTCTCCAAAAGCCAGCTCTTGAACCATATTCATACAGCGACTCCATATTAATATTACGTCCTTTAATAGCTTTAGCACCAACTATTTCAGATAAAAAAATTTCAGAATACTTATCTCCATGTAAAATAGAATTTTCACCACCTTCTTCATAGTTTAATACAAATTGTACCGCAATTTTAGAGTTATTTGGCCATTTTACCTCTGGAAGATTTGAGCCGTAGCCTAACATATTTCTTGGATATTTTTTTTTCATTTTAAGAGGTAAATTTTTTCTTTTTTGAATTTATGAATAATTAAATTTTTACCCTTTCCCTTTCTATCTATAACTAAAAAATTCATGTTTTTTATTGATATAAGAGGAAAATGCCAAATCCCAGGGTTTAAATTTATTCCTGTTTGTTTAGGTATTCTAAATGATTCAATCTTCTTCAAGTTTGGCTTATTACCTTTTGGGGCAACAAAAACTAAAAATGAAGTTTCTTTCATAGGCACAAACGCTTGGCTTCCTAATGGATGTTTTTCCATAATGTCAATTTTCATTGGAAAACTTCTTTTTTTTGCGGAAAAAATACTTACTATAGTTGTTCCTTTCTTTTTTGATGTGTCTATCTTTCCAAGATTATCATATCTTTTTGCAAATCCATTATTAATTCTAAAATATTTTTTTTTACTTGTGTCTATTATCTGGCCAAATTTCTGGAAATTCTTCTTACTAACTTTTTTTGGTCTAATTTTTATATTCATTTTATTACCTTCCCAAATGCTCTTACTCTAGAAATGCCACCGTCTGGAAAAATATTAATTTTTAAACAGTTAATTTTATTTTTTTTAATTACATTTCTTTTAAATAAATGTTTTTTGTGAGGTTTTAATTTAGTTTTCTCTAAAAAGATCTTCCAATTTTTTGAATTAGTTAAAATTTTTTTTGAATTTAGTTTTTTTGGTATTAATGCTGATTGAACTGTGAGTGAGTCTGGATAATTTCCCTTAAAGTGGTGTGTATCAATTTCTAACTTATCAATTATACCAGGTTTACCAAATCTAATAATTATCCAATCGAAATTTTTACCTCTACTTCTTCTAGTCTCCCACCCATCCCCCATATTAAGTCCAGTACCAGGACTAAGGACATTTTCAGCTTTACCAAAATGTTCATTATTACAACCAATAATTGTAGATCCATTTAATATAGAGCTCAAATTTACGTTTTTTCCACTAAGATTTATTTTTTCTAAATCTACTATTCCATTAAGTCTTATTCTAGCAACACCACCATCAGGAAAAATATTTAATTTAATGAAATTAAAAGTTGAATGATTGTTAATTTTAAAATTATGATTTTTATCTGGACCAAGTTTTTTTTTGTTTAAAATGGTTTTCCAAATTGTTTTTGTTGTAGGATTTTTTTTTGAGTAACATGCCTCTAAAGAAGCTTGCGAGGGTTGATTGCCTGAAAAATAAGATGTGTCGATATCTACATTAAATATTTTACCAGGCCTACCTAATTTTATAATTAAAAAATCATGACCATCTCTTCTCTTTCTTCTTGTCTCCCATCCATCCATCCATTTTCCATGTTTATCA
>MDSW01177628.1_pt1 | contig 10038 bp, 9 predicted proteins | sample 811171 | NCBI WGS metagenome assembly MDSW01 (sample SAMN05326641, study PRJNA326480) | marine metagenome | isolation source: seawater | place: Atlantic Ocean: North West | collected 2012
ATGAACATTTATTGATGTTAAAAGATGAAAATTTCAAAAAAATATATAAATTATTATCTAATAGTATATCGAAAGAATATGATAAGTGAATATAAAGAACAATTATCTCAAATTAAAGCATTTGTTTTAGATGTAGATGGAGTATTAACAAATGGAGGTCTAATAATCTATCCAAATGGGAAATTTTTAAGACAAATGAATGCAAAAGATGGATTTGCAATAAAAACAGCAATTAATCAAGGGTATTTATTGTGTATTATAACCGGTGGTAGAGAACAAAATATAAAAGACAGATTAGAACACCTAGGAGTCAATAAAGTATTTCTAAATGCGCACAATAAATTACCCCTTCTAAAACAATTTATTAAAGAATATAATCTAAATAAAAAAGAAATTGTTTATATGGGTGATGATATACCAGACATAGATTGTCTCAAATATGTAGGCCTAAGTTGCTGTCCATTTGACGCAGTCAATGAAGTTAAAGCAACCTGCAATTATATTTCTCATAAAAAAGGTGGAGAGGGCTGCGTAAGAGATATTATCGAACAAACACTTAAAGTTTCTAAAAAATGGAATTTAGATGGAAAAATTAAATACTAATATTAACATAATCTTAGGCTCTCAATCTCCAAGAAGAAAGGAGTTGTTAAAATTAATGGGGCTTGATTTTAAAGTCGAAAAAATAAATATTAATGAAGATTTTCCTACACAATTTTCAGCAACCAAAGCTGCGATCTTTTTATCAAAGAAAAAAGCTAATGCATACACAATTAGAAAAAATGACTTGTTAATATGTGCTGACACAATAGTATATTCAGATAAAAATATTTTTGGAAAACCTAACACAAAAAAGCAAGCAGCAACAATGTTGCAAGCAATTTCTAACAAAAGGCATTTTGTAGTAACAGGAGTTACAATTAAAATGATAAACAAGGAAGTTTCATTTCACGAAAGAAGTATTGTTTATTTCAACAAATTATCAAAGCAAGAAATAACATTTTATATTGAAAACTATAATGCCTTAGATAAGGCAGGTGGATATGGAATACAAGATTGGATTGGGATAATAGGAATAAAAAAAATTTCAGGATGTTATTATAATGTAATGGGCTTACCGACATCATTAGTTTATAATCAAATAATTAAAATGGCAACATGTTTATAGATAAAAAAAATTTTATTATACTTAGTCCTATTATTACACTTGTTTTGATTCTGTGTTGTAATATGATGTTTTTTGAAAATCCAATTAAAGGACCAAATCAAATCGCTTTAATAACAGCAGCTCTTATAGGTTCGATAATAGCGCACAAGAAAAAAGTTAGCTTAAAAGATTTGACTACTGGCATCTACGATAGTATCAAGTCATCATTAAATGCAATAGTTATTCTCTTAATTATAGGAGGACTAACATCAAGTTGGATATTGTCTGGAATAGTACCTGCAATGATTTACTATGGCATTGAATTAATTAACCCTCAATTCTTTCTATTAACTTCATGTATTATCTGTGCAATTGTTTCACTTGCAACTGGCAGTTCCTGGACAACAGCAGCTACTGTAGGTGTAGCATTAATTGGCATTGGCAATCTATTGTCTATAAATATTGGTCTCGTTGCTGGTGCTATTATTTCTGGAGCATATTTTGGCGACAAAATGTCTCCGTTATCTGAAACAACTAACTTAGCCCCATCAGTTTCAGGAAGTGATTTAATTAGTCACATTAGGTATATGACTTATACAACTATTCCAAGTATAATAATTACACTATTATTATTTTTTTTTATTGGACTTAAAACCGAATCAACTTTAGTTTCATTAGATGAAATTGATATTTTTTTAAGTGCAATTGATAATAACTTTTTTATTGGATTTGAATTATTTCTTATTCCAGCCCTAATCATTGTATTAATTTATAAAAAAGTTTCTGCCATTAAAACACTATTGGTAGGTTTAATTACAGGGGCTATTTTTGCTTATATTTTTCAGATGGAATTAATCACTCAAATAATTATCAATTCAAATAACGATTGGACGGCAACTAACACAAGTATTATAGAGACAATTATTAAAAATATTTTTTTGGGTACAGAAATAGATTTATATAATACAGAGATAAATAAATTATTAGAAAAAGGTGGGGTTTTTGGTATGTTATGGATTGTTCTATTAGTATTAAGTGCGATGGTATTTGGAGGAGTAATGTATGCTGGGGGGTTTTTAAAAGCAATTACCAATCAACTAATTTCCCGATCATCGTCTAATATAAAACTTATTGGATCTACTGCAGGATCATGTATGTTTTTTAATATTACAACTTGTGATCAGTATTTAGCAATAGTTGTTCCCGGAAGAATGTTTAAAGAAATTTACAAAGACCACAAGCTAGACCCATGCAACCTAAGCAGAACTATAGAAGATAGTGGAACTGTTACGTCCGTTTTGATTCCCTGGAATACATGCGCAATATATCACACAGCAACTTTGGGAGTTAACCCCCTCTTGTATGTACCATTCTGTTTTTTTAATATAATATCACCATTTATGACTTTATTTTTTTCATACATGGAGATAAAGGTTAAGAAATTGAATCATGATAAAGAAGAATAAGAAATTCTATTATAATCCTAGGTTTTTAAAAGAAAAAGCATTTTTCTTCAAAAAAAAGAAAAAGTATAATTCTAGTTTTATGTTAATTATCATCCTAATAATATTATTTTTGCTAGCATATACCATAATTAATTATCCAGTTTGAACAGTGTTATTAATATATTATCACCTGATGTAGTTAATCAAATTGCTGCAGGAGAAGTCATTCAACGGCCTGCTTCAGTAGTTAAAGAACTGCTGGAAAATTCGATAGATGCTAATAGTGAAAATATTGAAATAAATATAGAAAATAGTGGAAAGACATTAATTCAAATTATTGATGACGGTAAAGGCATGAGCGAACAAGATGCCGAAATATGTTTTCAGAAACACACCACTTCTAAAATCAAAAAAACTGCAGATATTTTAAAAATCACCACCATGGGATTTAGAGGTGAAGCCCTCTCTTCTATTGCTTCAATTGCAGATGTCGAATTATGTACAAAAACAAATCAAGATAAGATAGGAACATTAATTAATATTAATAATTCTAAAATTAGAAATACTCAGAAAATTGCAATAAAAAATGGCACATCCATATCTGTTAAAAATCTTTTTTTTAACGTTCCGGCAAGAAAAAACTTTTTAAAATCTGACACCATCGAAATGAAACATATACTGGAAAGTTTTATGCAAGTTGCAATTTCTAATCACAATGTGTCATTCAAATTAAAAAGTAATAATAAAATTATATATAATCTAAATTCAGCAAATTTAAAACAACGTATTATTCAATTATTTGGCAAAAGATATAATGAAAAAGTCCTGACGATTAAAGAGGAGACTAGCATAGTTTCAGTCACTGGTTTTTTAGGAAATCCTATTGATGCAAAAAGGAGTAGAGGTGAGCAATTTTTATTTATCAATAACAGATTTGTGAGGTCACCATACTTAAATCATGCTATTAAATCTGCGATGGATAGTATTATTACAAAAGAACAACATCCTGCTTATTTTATTTTTCTATCTATCGAACCTAATTTAATAGATATAAATATTCATCCTAGTAAAATTGAAGTCAAATTTGAAGACGAAAATTCAATTTATCAAATACTAAAATCAGCATGCAAAAGATCTATTGGGATGCATAATATTATTCCAAGCCTAGATTTTGAAGTTGAGGAAAGTTTTGAAATTCCAACATATACTAAAAACACTCCACCAAGAGAACCAAAGTTAAAAATTAACACTTCTTTTAATCCATTTAAAAAACAAAAAGAGAAAGACCGATTAAACACAGAACACTTTGACGAACTATTTTCTGAAGAAGTAAGTGATAAAATTGAAAATGCAATGAATATTGATGGTAATTATGCCACTTTTGTAATTGTAAATAAACAGCAAAAATCCTTTAATATAGTTGATAAAAAAAAAGCTATACAACGTATTCAATATGAAAAAATTAAAAAAAAACTGTCCAACAATAAAATAACAGCACAAACACTTATACAACCCCTGGAAATCAAGATCAATCAATTGCACATAAAAACAATTGAAGAAAATCGAGAAATCATAGAATTACTAGGTTATTCAATAAAAGAAATAAATAATAATTTTATTACTATCCAAAGTATTCCTGCGGGTTTAGATAATAATAATACTCAAGCAATAATTGAATTATTCATAAAAGAATTACAAGCAAACAACAAATCTATTAAGGAAAAAATCATACATGAAACAGCACTTAAAATATCAAAAAACACTAATCTAAAAGATTTGACTTTAAATATCTCAAGTAATGAAAGTTTAACATTAATGCTTACTAAATTATTAAAGTGTGATGCACCTTTTATTGCGATTGATGGAGCACCTTGTGTTATAAATATAGAACCTAATCAATTATTCACTAACCTATGACCTATTTTCAAACTCAAAAATTTGAAATCTTACCCACAGTTGTCAAAAACATACTGATTCTTAACGGATTGTTTTTCCTAGCCACCATAGCACTTAATAGTATGAACCTTGACCTATATGATATATTTGGTTTACATTATTGGACATCTAATAAATTTGAAATTTGGCAAATAATTTCCCATATGTTTATGCATGGTGATTTTACTCATTTATTTTTTAACATGTTTGCTGTTTGGATGTTTGGGGCACAATTAGAAAACTTATGGGGATCAAAAAGATTTTTAAACTACTACCTATTAACTGGTTTAGGAGCTGCATTTTTACAACTTCTAATAGTACACTTTGTTGAGAAACCAATACATCCTGAATGGTGGATACAAAACTATACTATGGTTGGAGCCTCCGGTTGTTTATTTGGGTTACTAATTGCATTTGGATTATTATTCCCCAACACTAGATTGTTTTTTATATTTATTCCTTTCCCTATAAAAGCAAAATATTTTGTCATGATTTATGGATTCGCTGAATTATTTTCTGGTGTTCAAAATGTGGTAGGAAATAGTGGGGATAACATAGCTCATTTTGCTCACTTAGGAGGAATGATATTTGGGTTTCTGATAATTAAATACTGGGAATATAATAAATACTGAAAATTGAATTTTATCAAAGACATATTTAAAAGTGATCCATTAACCAGAATTATATCTTTTAATATTTTAATATTTTGTTGCATTCATCTTTTTATAACAATTTTATTTCTATTATTATCTAAAACATCTACTGAAAGTCAAATTGTTCTATTACAAAACTTAGGTCTTTCATCAAACATAATAATACTACTACAAAAACCCTGGACTATAATAACATACATGTTTACACATTTTGATTTATTTCATGTTATTATTAATCTTTTTTGGTTATACTTTGGAGGTAAAATATTTATAAGCTATATAAATAGCAGTAATTTATTGCCAACATATATTATGGGTGGATTTTCAGGGGCAATTATTTACATATTATCCTTCAATTTTCTTCCAGTTTTTGAGAGTATTAAAGTCAATTCTATAGCAATAGGCGCATCTGCATCTGTATTAGCAATTTTATTTGCATCTGCTACATATGTTCCTAATTTTTCTGTCAGAACATTATTCATTGGCAATATAAAATTAAAATACATCGCACTTATTGCATTAATCATTGATATTTTAAGTATACCAAAAGGGAATGCAGGTGGACACATTGCTCATATAGGAGGAGCATTTTATGGTTATTTATATATTCACATGAAAAATTCGAAAAAAATTAATACTAATTATTTAATCGATCAAATAATACTGATGTTTGCAAAAAAAACATCTTATATACCTAAAAAAGAAAATGACTATCAATATAATGCACGTAAAAAAGAAGAACAAAAAGAAATAGATATCATATTAGATAAAATCTCAAGATCTGGATACGAAAGTCTTTCAGATCATGAAAAAAAAACACTATTTAATCAGAAGGAATAACTATTTTTTTTGCACTTTCTTTAGATCTAGAGTATTCATTCCATTAATAAACATGCCCTCAATATTATTAGAAACTAATCGAACAACATGATCGTAATAAAGAGGAACGACTACAGACTCTTCAAGCAATAATTTTTCCATTTCAAAAAACAACCTACATCTTTCATCTTCAGTTTGAGAATTGAAAGATTTTTCATACAAATTGTCAAAAGTAGAATTATGAAAATGCGTATAATTTGGTCCAAAAGGACTTTTATTTTTAGAGTAAAACAATGATAGGAAGTTTTCTGGATCTGGATAATCACCTATCCATGAAGCTCTAAATAAACTAGCACCAGACGAAGAAAATAATTTTCTATGAACAGCGGGAGATGAGATTTCAATAGAAATTTTAATGCCAAATTTAGACGCACTATGTTGAATAAATTCGCAAACATCTAAATAATCTTGTGTTGTATGTAATTTGATTTCTAAGTCCTTATCAGGAATACCATTTAATAAATTTAAAACAGAATCTGGACTATAAAAATAACCTTGAATGTCGTAACAATTAGAAAGAATAGATGGAACAAAACCATTACTTGCTGGAGTTACCAGATCATTTCTCAAATACTTTGCCATAATATTTCTATCAAAAGAATAATTCAAAGCTTTTCTGTAATTTTTAAATCTTAAAGGATTCTTTTCCTTTGTTGCTTTAACAATATTAATACCTAGATATTCTGTATTTAGATAAGGTGTAGTCATGAGTTTAAATTGATCTTTATAGTTTACTATCAAACGACCCTCCGAGTTTAAAAACTCATCCTTAAAACTATTATCAAGGCCTGACACAAAGTCAAAATTGCCTAAAATAAAATTCATAAAAACTGATTCCTTCTGAGTAATAAATGAAATTGCGACACCTTCAAGATAAGGTAGCCTTACATGATCTTCATCATATTCAAAATAAAGATTATTCTTGCGAAGAATTAATTTTTCATTTTTTATCCATTTTTTAAAAAAAAATGGACCTGATCCAATTGGATTTTGCGAAAAATTTTCTCCAAAATATTGAACAGCTTCTTTAGGAACAAAGGAAAAATAACTCATGGACAATAGGCCTAATAATCCAGGAAAAGGCTTGTCAAGGTAGACTTCAAGAACCGTATCATTTAATGCGTGAGTTTTCTGAGTATTAATATAATCTAAAACCCAAGCCCCTGGAGATAAGTTATTTATATCATTTAACCTGGAAATACTATAAATAAAATCTTTGGCAATTAATTTTCTTGTTGAATCTATACCAAAGCATGGTGACTCATGATAAAACACATCATCTCGTAAAATAAAAGTATATTTCAACCCATCAAAAGATTGATGCCATGATTTTGCAATCGAGGGTTTTATATTTAAATCTTGATCTAAGATAGTTAAAGTGTTAAAAACTTGATTTACAGCCCAAATATTCGACTGATTATTTGCAAATATTGGATCTAAAGATGTAATAGAAGAAGTTTCATTATATCTAAAAATATTGTCGTTAAAATCTTGATTAACACAAGACAAGAAAACACATATTAAGAATAATATAAATAAAGATTGAAAATACCGCATACCTAAATATAAAAAATAATTATCTTTGTGCACCAACAAAAATGGCGAGGTAGCTCAGTTGGTTAGAGCGCAGGATTCATAACCCTGAGGTCGGGAGTTCAAATCTCCCCCTCGCTACTATTTGACAAGATTTAATAAATCATTAAAAAGTGATTCATCACTTGGTCTCTTCGCATTATTATCAATTACTTCTCCATCTTTATTAATTAAAATATACCTAGGTATGCTAGATATTTCAAAATACTTACTAGCACTATTTGATTCATTAGATGGTGAAATAAAATGATGACCTCTCAAACCTAGCAAATTGATACTTTCTTTCCATTTTTCTTTATCATTATCAATAGAAATGTAAATAAACTCGAGTTTTTTTAATTGACGTTTAGTGAATTTTCTTTTTAACTTTTCAGCATGTGGAAATTGTTTACGGCAAGGACCACACCAACTAGCCCAAATATCAACATAGAGAAACTTGCCTTTAAATTGATTTAAACTTGATTGATCACCAGAAATTGACTCCATAAAAAATGGAGAAAAAGTATTTTTTTCATTTTCATCATTTTGCACATTTGCTACTTTTTTCCTATCATAAAAATCTTTAAACATTAAATCAGTGATTTCAGATTGAAAACCATGATTATTTAAATAACTTGAAAAATAAAAACATGTATGATCATCTAACACATTCCAAAACTTATGCAAATAATAATTAACAAAACCTATCCAAATATCTTTGGGAACATACATGTTTAAAAAATCTAAAACATGGACACTAAAAGCATGAAAATTCTGATATTCTTGATTAAATTGATATTTTTGATTATATATCGAAAATAAAATAATTGAATTGTAAATATAATTTTGAAAAACATTTACATTATAAAAACTGGTATTATTGACGGCTTTTTTAAAAATATGTAAATCTAGTAAGTCCGTTTGTATATCTCTATAAGAAGGTATGAGAGCATTAGTATCTTTTTGATAATTGATAAGATAATGACCAATTGCATTAAAATACTCAAGTTCTAAAAAATTTTTAAAAAATTTACGACAATAAGGTGAGAATTTTTCATAGAATTTATGTGTTTGAAAAAAACTGACAAAATCATTTGAAATCAAGTTGTACAGAGACACTTCAAATAAATCTAAATTTGATTGATCAAATAAGGATTTAATTTGATTTTGCATAGCGAAATACTCATTTAAAAAAAAACTAAAATCTGCGTTTTCTCCAGAAAAAAATACTGAGTCATTATTGATGATAGATAAAGAGAGATTAGTAGCATTATTTAAGTAGAAATAGTGTTTTTTTTTATTATAAATGACATGAAATAAATTAGACAATGTAGTATCAAAAAATAAATTTGTATCACGAGTCACTATTATCAACTCATTTTCTGTAAGATTTGACTGAAATAAAGTTACAGAATCAACGTTGTTCAAATTGATAGAAATATTAAAATCTTGTTGTGAAAAAACACTATTAGAAATAATGAAACACATAATTAAATTTAAATTCCTAAACATATAATTAAGATACATGATTTATAATTTCCATATATACAAATAAAATTATAGTAAAAAAATGTATATTGAAAAAAATAATAATTCACAGATGATAAAATACGAATTAGAATTTCAAATTAGGTCATCAGTTGGTATTCTTTTCAACTGCCTAAGTACCCCAAGCGGACTATCAGAATGGTTTGCTGATGATGTTAATTGTAATCGCACCACATATACGTTTATTTGGGGGGAATCTGAACAAGACGCAGAACTAATTACAATATCAAAGAATCATTTTGTCAAATTCCGTTGGACAGACCTTCCTGATAACACGTTTTTTGAATTTAGAATTGATGTTGATGGAGTGACAAATGACGTAACACTAAAGGTGATTGACTTTGCAGAAGAAGATGAAGTTGAAGAAGGTAAAGATTTATGGACTAGCCAAATCAATACATTAATGAAACAACTTGGTTCATAATTTTATAATATTGTTTGCAAATTGAACATTTTTAAAACATTTATTTTTCGATCTTTTATTAAACCTTTTTTTTTAACATTCGCAATAGTTATTGTTATTTTGTTAATGCAATTTCTATGGAAATATATAGATGACTTAATCGGTAAAGGTTTAGAATTAAGTATTGTTTTTGAATTATTATGGTACTCTAGTATAACTCTCATTCCACTAGCATTACCATTAGCAGTTCTACTTTCATCTATGATGCTGACTGGACAATTGTCAGAAAAATCCGAATTAACCGCAATTAACTCTATAGGCAGACCTTTTACTTATATTATGGGACCATTATTATTATTTAGTTTTTTTATTGCCTTATGTTCTTTTTTAATTTCAAATTATTCTATCCCTTATGCAAATCTAAAAGCAAGTACTTTAATGTATGACATTATGAAA
>MDSW01102366.1_pt1 | contig 10037 bp, 16 predicted proteins | sample 811171 | NCBI WGS metagenome assembly MDSW01 (sample SAMN05326641, study PRJNA326480) | marine metagenome | isolation source: seawater | place: Atlantic Ocean: North West | collected 2012
GCACAGGGTGAGAACTGGATTTTAGCAATAAAAAAACAAAATTCATCTGAGTTCACATTTACCATTTCAGAGGAAGTATTTTTTGAGTTGCTCAAACATTATAAAGATGAGGTAGATTTATGAAAAAGAATCACCCAATTCTGTCACAATGCAGCAATGATGAAATTAGAAAAATTTTAGATAATGCACTTGGAGTTCAAATGTGCAGAAGATGTAAAAAACAGATTGATCATTTAGCAATGAAATATGCTGGAATGAGAGATAAAGGCTACTGTCACAATTGTTGGAACGATTGTTATGGTAGAGAATAATTTAAACCCAAAAGGAGATAAACATGAAATTAATGAAAGTTCACGCAAGTAATAGGCAACAAAATTATGATGATTGGAGATGGAATGGCAATGATTCCCTTATAGATCAATTGAAAGAGTATTTGCAAGAAATTGGTGGAAGTTTTGATGATAAAACAAAAAATGATTTAATTAGATCATTAAAGCATTTAGCTTTTCCAACTAATCAAAATGATTCTCTTGGTTGGAGTGCTGACACAGTTAAAGAAATTGCTCATAGCTGGGCGACTAGATATGATGTCAGGCAAGAGCAATTTGAAAAAATATGGGAAGAACAAGTTAGATTTGTGGAGTTTGATTGTTTTTTAAAAAAATGCAAAGACAAGAACTATTTGACTTATCATCAAAATTCTATTGAGGTATTGCCAAAAATACCTAGTGAATATCAAAAAAATAAAAAATTATTACCTTTGCATGAAATGATGCACATTTTTAGTCAAACACAAGATATTAGGTTGCAAAGATACCAAAAAAGTTTTTTTCACAATAAAACCAACAAAGGTGTACTGTCTACTAATGATTTATGGGAAAACTGTAAAATTTTAAAACACTATATGTCTTATGTGTATGATTCACCAAATTACACACAGATTAATGAGTTCTTATCTAATAATTTTCCAATGTTAGAGAAAAAAAGAGCAAAATATGCAAAACAGTTTGATGGGTCAAAAACATCAAAGGCTGTTTATGAGATTAATGATTTAGAAGAGTTTTTTGAGCAATGCAGAAAGTTATATGAGATTAAAGAAGAAGTGTTGCCAGGCAATTCAGAAGTTGCACAAACAGATCAACAATTAAATCAAGATCAATTAAATTTAAGTGTAATTCTTAAAGAAATAAATTCTATTCAAGAATCACTTAATGAGATTAAATCTGAGATGAGAAAAATTGACATCAGTTAATGTAAGAATAACACAGATTGATGGTAAATTGCCAAACTTGGCTCTTATGAAATTATCTCATTATCATAAGGGTCAAGGGCATAATGTAGTTTTTACTCAAAGGCTGCATAAGGATTTGTTTGAACCTAATTATGATTATGTTTATGGATCATCAATTTTTAAATTTTCTGAAAAAGCAAGAAATGTTTTAAAAACACAATTTCCAAATGCTTTGATTGCTGGAACAGGAACTGAAACTAATGTTACAGTTGAAGATATTATTCAGCAAAAAGATTATGAATACTATGATTATGATATATACCCAGACTTTAATAATAGCATTGGATTCAGTCAAAGAGGTTGTAGACTTAAATGTAAATTTTGTGTAGTGCCAAACAAAGAGGGTAAAAATTATAGTTTGCACTCTATAAATGAAATTTGGAGAAAAAATAACAATAAAAATATAGTTTTATTAGATAATGATTTTTTTGGGCAACAAAATTGGGAAACAACAAGCAAAGAAATTATTGATGGAAAATTTAAAATAAATTTTAATCAAGGCATAAATATTAGGTTAATTAATCAAACAGCTTGTGATTATCTTAAACTAATCAAATATTATGATGTTAAATTTGAGAACAGAAGATTATATACAGCTTGGGATAATTTAAAAGATGAAAAGATAGTTTTTAAAGGTTTAAAATTACTAGAAAATGCAAATATTCCAATGAAACATATAATGGTCTATATGTTAATTGGTTTTGATAAAAATGAAACTTGGGAAAGAATTATGTATAGATTTGAAAAACTAAAAGATTTAGGTGTATTGCCTTATCCAATGGTTTATGATCAATCAAATAAACTTTTAAAAAAGTTTCAAAGATGGGTTGTTAGGAGGCATCACCAATTTATTAAATGGGAGGATTACAAAAAATAATTATTAAAACAGTTGATGGAAGAGAATTAGATTCCTGGTCAGAAGAATATAGATTGTATTGTGAGGCTAAGACAGTTCTTACAAAATATAGAACTAATGAGCAGAGAAGAGAGTTCTTGATGAGAGTCAAAGACAAAAGAGGTGTTAATGGTTATCACTATATTAGAGCAGAAATGATTAAATTACATGATTATTTTAAATAATCCATTGACATTAATTTTAGATTTCTTACAATTATAAATATTGCTTTATACCCTCCATAAAGGCAATGTTTATCTCACTTTTAGCCCAGTAGAAATGCTGGGCTTTTTCCATTGACACTATATAAAAAGGCTAGTAATCTATTGGTATATACTATAAATACAGGGGATTGCTATGGCTATGACAGATAAATATGCTACTGATATGATGAAAAAATATATGGATAAAAAGAAAAAAAGTGGAAAGAAAAAGAAAGGTTATGGCAAGAAAAAGGCATAATCAATGAGATTTGCCAGAGTAAAAAAAACTAAGGGCAAAGTTCCTGTCAAATATGTTAAAGATGCAAAGAACAAGAAAAAGGCAGAGAAAGAAATTAAGTCCACAAGTAAAAAATACAGATCAGGCAAGTTAACAAAGGCAGAAATGAACAAAATTGTTAAAAAAAGACTGAAGAACTTTAAAAATGCCTAAAACTGCCACAAAGAAAAAGAAATCATCAACAATTGAAAGCTGCATTGATAAATACAGCAAATCATCAGGTTTCTCTAAAAGTATATTAAGACAAGTTGGCAAAAGAGGTATGGGTGCTTATTTTAGTAGTGGATCAAGGGCTGGACAGACACCAACAAGCTGGGCTTGTGGCAGAATTCGAAGTTTTTCTACAGGGTCTGGTGGTGCAAGACGAGCAGATGCAGATTTGTTGAAAAAAGCAAGAGCAAAGAAAAGGAAAGCATAATGGGTAAAGGAGTTCCACATTATTTTAAGTCAGGTAGGTTACATACAGGCAAAATGCACAAAATGCCTAATGGTGAATTACATTCAGGTGCTAAACATGATTCAAGAAGTCAAAAGCTGTTTCATTTGAATGAATTGCCCAAAATGACACAGAAAAAAATTAAGGCTAAAATGAAATCTAAAATGAAAGCATAAAATGCCAGGCAAAACAGAAAAACAAAGAAAATTTATGGGAGTTTTATACAATAACAAGCGATTGAGGAATCAAATAGGCATTCCTTTAGAAGTTGTTAAAAAGTTTATGAAAAAGAAAAGGAAATCAGCATGAGTGGATATGGGGTAAATCCTTATAGTTTTTATAGTCCAATTGGCTATAACCCAATGTTTGGTCAACAGGTTACAGGAACAAATTTTGGTTTTATGCCACCACCAATGAGTTACACTCCATTTGGAATGCCAAACTATGGTATGCCAAATTATATGTATAATAGAGGATCATTCATGGATCAGCAACCAATGATGCAACAAGCATACAATCCATTTGGTTCATTCAATCAACCAATGATGCCTCCACCACAAAGTCCAAGTCAGTTAGGTATAGGTGAACCAGCTTTTACACCAATGGAATCACCAACCTTTACTCCAATGGAAAGCAAGGTTTATCAGCCACCAGTTCAAACAGTAACACCAGTTGAGGATAGACCACCAGCCTTTACTCCATATACTAAGTGGACATCATTTACTGAATTAGGTGAAAGAGCAAACATACCATCTGCATCAAATAGAATGTTTAGAGATGTTGTATCTGGAAGAACTGCAAGTGGTGAGCCAATTTACACAAGAGAAACAAGATATACTGTGCCAGGTTGGACTCCCTATGGTGGTGGTGAAAGAATAAGATATGGCACTAGAGATATAAAATTTTAAAAATTATGGAACAAATAGAGCAAATCAGTAAGATACTCTAATTCTTTAACTATTAAAACGGAGTTATAAAAAAAGAGAATGAGAAAAGGCAGACCAGCACATGAGCCAACTGATAAAAACAAAACAATAGTTAATTCTTTGGCATCTTATGGCATTCCTCATGAAGATATAGCAAGTAAGCTAAACATCTCAGCAGACACATTGGTTAAGTATTATAAGAAAGAACTTGATGATGGAAGAATAGATGCAAATGCAGAAGTTGCAAAAACTCTTATGCAACAGATCAGAAAGGGAAACACATTAGCATCAATCTTTTATTTAAAGACAAGGGCTGGTTGGAAAGAAACAAGCAAACATGAGATTACTGGTGATAATGGCAAACCAGTCAAAATCAATGTGACATTCAAGAAAAAAGACAAATGACTGAAGTAGACTTTGAGATTGACTACGAGCCAAGAGAGCCTCAATATGAGATTCATGAGGCACTAGATAATTACAGGTTTGTTGTTACAGTTGCACACAGAAGAATGGGAAAGACTGTTGCAGCTATAATAGAATTAATTAGAAAAGCATTGGTATGTGAAAAGAAACAGCCAAGATTTGCATACATAGCACCAACTTATGCACAAGCTAAACGAGTGGCATGGGATTATTTAGTTGATTTCACAAGATCATTAGGTGATGCAAAGATAAACAATAGTGAACTTAGAATAGATTTTTATGACAGAAGAATTAGTCTATATGGCTCAGAGAATGCTGATTATCTTAGAGGACAATACTTTGATGGTGTGATTATAGATGAGGTAGGTGATCAGAACCCAAGAATATGGAATGAGATTGTTAGAGCAGCCCTAGCTGATAGAGAGGGTTGGTGTCTGTTTATTGGAACACCTAAAGGACAAAATCATTTTAAAGATTTGAGAGATAGAGCAGAGAAACAAGATGATTGGAAATTACTTGAGTTTAAAGCAAGTGAAACTAAGTTGCTTAAAGAACTTGAGTTAGCATCAGCCAAAAGAGAAATGGGTTTAGAAAAATACAATCAAGAGTTTGAATGTAGTTTCAATGCAGCAGTTACAGGAAGTTATTATGGCGAACTCATTAATGATCTTGAGAAACAAAAGAGAATGGTTCATTTGGAAAGAGATGATGTATGCAAGACAGTAGCAAGTTGGGATTTAGGAATATCAGATTCAACATCAATATGGATATGCCAGGCGACACAAAATGAGGTTCGATTACTAGATTATTATGAGAATCATGGTGTTGGTTTAGAGAATTACATAAATTGGTTAAGGGAAAACAAATGGTTTCATGTAGAGCAATTGTTGCCACATGATGTTCAGGTCAGAGAACTTGGCACAGGAAAGTCTAGGTTAGAGATACTGCAAAATGCTGGGCTAGATTGTAGGGTCATTGGTAAGCTGTCAGTTGCTGATGGTATCCAGGCAGTCAGAAGAATGTTACCAAAATGCTGGTTCAATTACCCAAAAACAAAACAGGGAATAGACTCTTTACGCAACTATAGAAGAGAGTATAATGAAAAACAGAAAGTGTTTTATGATAAACCTTTACATGACTGGACATCACATTGTGCTGACAGTTTCAGATACTTAGCAATAGGTCTGGACAACACCAGCCAGGAATGGTCAAAACCATTAGAGGTAAACTTAGGGTGGATCGTTTAAAATGAATGAAGAAGAGTTACTAGAAAGACAAAGGCAAAGAGAAATCATAGATCAAATCTATGCTAATAAGCCATCATTATTAAATTTTGGCACTAGAATTAATGCTATGGGTATGATGAATGATGATGTTAAACAGAATGTCTATGATATAGAACAAACTGTGCCATTACAAAGTTTACTTGGAACACCCTTAGATTTTGTTGTGGGTGCAAAAGGTTATGATATTGACACTCCATACTTTGGTGATTCAGATTTTGATGTCAATAGAATGGGTATACAGTTCCCATTTAAAGACGCATTTCTTCAGTTCATGAAAGAAAATAATCCAAGAACTGATGATGATTTATATACATTCAATTTAAATTTACCATTTTAGGAGGGAAAATGTCAGGAGTTTGGTTACAAAAAAGAGGTGATTGGGTTTCAAGGAAAGAGCTTGATGAAGTTAAAAAAGAACTTGAGGAACTAAAAAAATCAGTAAAGGAATTAGATGGACACAGGGAAACTAAAAGGAATACTAGAAAGCGAAATTGATTCATCAATAGGTTTCATTGAGTCAGAAACCACAGATGAAAGAAAGAGATCACTAGAGTATTATCAAAGGGATAGTTATGGTAATGAGGTAGAGGGCAGAAGTCAAATTGTAACCTCAGAAGTAGCAGAGGCAGTTGATGGTGCATTGCCACAGATCATGAGAATTTTTACCCAGACCAAAAACTTTGTTGATTATGTTCCAAGAACCCAAGAAGATGAAGAGGGTGCAAACCAGGCAACAGATTATGCTAATTGGGTGCTAGAACAAAACAATGGAGTGATTTTATTTCATAACTGGTTTAAAGATGCCTTATTACAGAAAGTTGGTGTTGTAAAAGCATTTTGGGATACCCAAGAAGAAGTAACAGAGGAAGAATACAAAGATTTAACTGACAATGAGTTGACACTTATTGGCAGAGATGATTCAAGAGAAATAGTTGAGCAAGAAACTGTAGAGCAAGAAGTTCAAGATGAAATGGGAATATCAATCCCAATGCGTATTCACAGAGTCAAAGTCAAAAAGAAATCAGAGGTTGGAAAGATTGTTATTCAAAATGTTCCACCAGAAGAGTTTTTAATTTCAAAGAAAGCAACCACTATAGCTGACGCACCATTTGTGGCACATAGAAAGCTAATGACAAGAAGTGAATTGATTGCTATGGGCTTTGATGAAGAAATAGTAGCAACTCTCCCAAGTTTTGATGACATATCATTCTCAAGTGAGAAGATTGCTAGATTCAGTAATGGTGAACACCCACATGAGCAAGACAGCTTAGATGATACAATGCAAACTGTTGAAGTGTTTGAGTGTTATTTAAAGACAGACTTTGATGATGATGGAATAGCAGAACTCAGAAGAGTGGTATATTGTGGATCAGAGATTTTATACAATGAACCTTGTGATTATGTGCCATTTTATAGTGTTTGCCCATATCCAATGCCACACAAGTTCTTTGGTCAAAGTTTAGCTGATAGAGCAATGGACATTCAGTTGATTAAGTCTACTGTTACCAGGCAGATGTTAGATAATTTGTATTTAACGAATAATGCAAGAGTTGGTGCAGTTGAGGGTCAAGTTAATTTAGATGATTTGTTATCAGTTACTGCTGGTGGAATTGTTAGAATGAAACAGCCTAATGCAGTAGTTCCATTTAATGTTCAGCCAGTAGCTAACCAGGCATTTCCAATGTTGGAGTATTTAGACTCAATACAAACTAAAAGAACTGGTGTAAATGATATGGCACAAGGGTTAGACCCAAATATCTTACAGAATGTCACAGCAGCAGCAATTGCAGCCTCTACAAGAGCATCTAGTGGTAAATTAGAGTTAATAGCTAGAATCTTTGCAGAAACAGGTGTAAAAGAGTTATTTAAAGGTATTTTACATCTAGCAAACAAATACCAGGATAAAGCAGTCACAGTTGCATTGAGAGGTAAATATATTGAGTTAGACCCAAGAACTTGGTCAAATCTTTATGATGTTTCAGTAAATGTTGGTCTTGGAACTGGTGATAAAGAAGAACAGGTTGCTAATCTTGGTTTTGTGTTAAATAAGCAAGAAGAAATTATAAAATCATATGGTGTGAATAATCCATTAGTTTCTGTTAAGAAATATGCTAAAACATTGAATAGTTTTATTGAGGCACTTGGAATCACTAATTCTCAAGAGTATTTCAATGAGATAACACCAGAGATTGAGCAAATGTTAGCACAACCAGAAGAGCCACAGATGGATCAGACAGCACAAGTGTTAATGCAACAATCCCAAGCACAAATAGAGATTGACAGGCAAAAAGCATTAGCTGACATTGAGATTAAGAAAATTAAGATGGAAGAAGAAATGAAACTCAAGAGGGAAGAGATGATGTTTGAATTACAACTAGAAAAAGAAAAATCAGAGGCAGACCTAGCAAGAAAAGAAAGAGAGTTGATGGCAGAGGCTAATCTAAAAGCAGCAAAAGTGAGTGCTGGTCTAACAAGTAATGTGAATATAAGGTCGCCACAATGAATAAGTATGAGAAAGCTGACAGAGCCAAAAACTATTTACAAGATGAATTTTTTATTGGAGAATTAGAGAATCTAAGGAATATGCAGTATGACATTATTAGCAACTCAGGAAGTTCAAACAAAGATGAAAGAGAATCAGCTTATTATATGATTACTGCAATTAATTTAATTAAATCACATTTTGAATCTATTTCAATGAGTAAAAAAATAGATGAGAAAAAATTTAAAATACTATAGGAGTTAGCATGACCACAGATGTGAATGCAAATAAATCAGTTGTTGACAGAATGGCTGGAATACTTGAACCAGAGGCTTCACCAGAACAACCAAAGGAACAGGAATCTCAGGCAGATGTGCAACAGGAAACAGAGGAAATTGTTGAGGAAGTTGCTCAAGAGGAAACTCAAGAGCCAACTGAACTGATAAATGAAACTGTTGAAGATGAAGAAATAACTGAACCAGAAATTGAGCAACCTCAATCTTATCGAGTCAAAGTGCAAGGTGAAGAAGTTGAGGTTCCACTTGATGAACTGTTAAAGGGATATTCTAGGACTGCTGATTACACAAAAAAATCACAAAGTTTAGCAGAGCAGAAAAAGAAAGTTGAAAGTAAAGAAAAGGAACTTGATGCTTTAAACCAAATTCAAGCTAGATATGCAGAGAATCTCAAGGCACTAGACAATGTTCTAGCACAGTCTGAGAAAGATGTAGATTTAGAAGAGTTGAAAAGAACTGATGAATCAGCTTATGTAAAAGCATTAGCTGAAAAAGGTGAAAGGGAAAGGCAAAGAGCAAAGTTACGAGCAGAACAACAAAGAGTTCAGCAAGAACAAGCCACTTTACAGACTCAACAGTATCAAAAGTATTTAGAAAGGCAAAATGATTTATTGTTAGAGAAAATGCCAGAAATGAAAAACACAAAGCATAGAAATGCTGTTTCCCAAGAGATTATAGCTTATGGGAAAGAAGTTGGTTTAACTGATCAAGAATTAAATCAAGTAGTAGATCACAGATTTGTGCAAATTTTACATGAGGCATCTCAATTCAAAAAATTAATGAAATCAAAGCCAGAAGTATTAAAGAAGTTGAAAACTGCACCTAAACTTATGAAAGCTGGTGTTGCTAAAGCAACATCACAAAGTCAACAGGACAATATTAAAAGGGCAAAATCTCAGTTACGCAAAACAGGTAATGTTAGAGATGCTGCCAGACTTTTTAATCAATTACTTTAAGGGAAAATTATGGCTACATATCAAACTTTTCAAGCAGTTGGTGAGAGAGAAGATTTAACAGATGTTATTTACGACATTTCACCAACAGACACACCATTTATGAGTTCAGTTGCTAAAACATCAGCAACTAATGTTTATCATGAGTGGCAAACAGACTCTTTGGCAGCAGCAGCATCAAATGCAGCAGTCGAGGGTGCTGACGCAAGTGATGCAACTCTTTCAGCTACAACAAGAGTTGGTAATTACACTCAAATCAGTCAAAAAACAATCAAAGTTTCAGGAACACTAGAATCAGTTGACAAAGCTGGTAGAAAGTCTGAAAAGGCTTATCAACTAGCTAAAGCATCTAAAGAAATCAAGAGAGATATGGAATTGGCTCTTTTGAACAACACAGTTCAGAGTGCTGGTAGTGCATCTGCGGCTAGAGTTCTTGGTGGTATTCAAACTTGGATCAATTCAAACTATGATGGTGGAACATCAGGAACTGCTGGTTCATTAGGAACTACTGCAAAAGCTGATGGAACAGATAGAACTTTTACAGAAAC
>MDSW01207785.1_pt1 | contig 10037 bp, 10 predicted proteins | sample 811171 | NCBI WGS metagenome assembly MDSW01 (sample SAMN05326641, study PRJNA326480) | marine metagenome | isolation source: seawater | place: Atlantic Ocean: North West | collected 2012
AAGAGTTCTCTTCGATAACGTTCCCGTTGGGTCTGCCATTGTTCCAGTGATTCGACGTCTGCCAGGCAGGTATCGCTGAGCTCGTTGGTTTCCCGTTCAAAGTACTTGGCGATCATTGCGTCGCCGCGTGAAGTGGCGGTGCCTTGTGCTGGCGAGGATTGCGGAAGGAGGACGCAGAGAATCAAGGTGAGATAAGCGGTGCGCATGGACGTGCCATTCTGAACAGTGTGAAGGGGCCAAAGGACATCTTTGCGTTGCACCAAGACGAATGCAAGTAAATCCAATGGACGTTCCAGAGCGGTGGCGAGCAGGGCAGGGGAGGGGGGCGAGCTTAGTATCTCGCAATGTCTTCCTGCTGGGTTTCGGGTTTGATTTGAGCAACGGTCTCTTGTGCTCTTTCAGTCAGCATCTTGAGGTCGCTGGCGACGGCGATGAACTGCATGCCTTGATTTGCGCGAGCACAAGCCGCTTCTGCAGACATGGCGTGCATTCCCGTCGGTGTTCCCACTTGTTTTCCGACGTCGATAACACGTTGCAGCATCGCTTCGTGGGCTTCTGTCGTGGGGAATGTGCCATCGGGATCGCGCATTTGAAAGCGGAGGTCAACCGGCCCGACAAAGATCGCGTCGCAGCCAGGAAGGCTATAGATGTCAGGTGCGTTCTCGACTCCTTGAGGACTCTCTGTTTGCAGGACGACAAGAATCTCATCGTTCGCCTGTTGTTGATAGTCCGCCGCGGTGGCTCCATAGTTCAAGGAGTGCATTCCGCCTCCTACGCTACGGTTTCCCTCGGGGGGGTATTTGGCTGCCGCAATTGCGGTCTTCGCCTGTTCCACGGTGTCTACCATCGGTACGACAATTCCCATCGCACCTGCATCCAGCGTGCGCTTGATGTAATGGTGATTACCTTCCGGAACCCGGGCGAGTGGCACGCATCCCGCATCAGCAATGGCAGCAAACAGGGTTGTTGCCTGCTGCCAGTCAATGGCCGAGTGTTCCATATCTAACGTCAGCCAATCAAAGCCCAGACGCGCCAATACCCGAGTGGCGAAAAGGTCCCCGAGTGAGAGCCATGTGCCAAATGAGGGCTCGCCTTGCTGAAGTTTGCGTTTGACTGGATTGGATTTCATGAAGATATCTCCTGTAACAACTCAACGAGATCCGCGAGGTGTTGATTCTATCGCGGGAAGGCTCCCATTGCGACGTCCTTGCTCGTTTGCCCTAGGTGGGACCCGCAGACGGCTGGATGGCTTATACTTACCCTAAGAGCCTCAGGGACACTCTCACGTTAGCGAGCAGGAGTTTTCTACATGCGGAACGCAGCTATAGCCATCTGGATGGGTCTCTTGGTGGCCATTGTGCAGCCACTTCACGGGCAAACCAGGAACGATTATGCACGCGCACGTGATACCCTCATCCGCGATGTGATTATTCCCGCAGGGGTTAAAGACAAACGGGTGATTGAATCCGTGCGTTCCACGCAGCGCCACGAATTCGTGCCGTTTCACCTGCGTTCACAGGCATATTACGACATGGCGCTGCCGATCGGTGACCAGCAGACCATTTCCTCACCGTTTATCGTGGCGTATATGACGGAATCGCTGCAGCCGAAGCCAACAGATAAGGTGCTGGAAATTGGTACGGGAAGCGGGTATCAGGCGGCGATTTTGAGCCCGTTGGTCGCCAGTGTGTATTCCATCGAAATCGTGGCCGCTCTGGGCCGACGCGCCGAGGCGACTTTGCGGCGTCTGAAATACAAGAATGTCCGTACCAAAATTGGGGACGGCTTTAAGGGGTGGGCGGAACACGCCCCGTTCGACAAGATCATTGTGACCTGTTCGCCAGAGAAGGTCCCGCAACCGTTGATAACGCAGCTGAAAGAAGGTGGCTTGATCGTGATCCCTGTCGGAGAACGATATCGGCAAACGTTGTATTTGCTGCGTAAAAAAGAGGGAAAGCTCGTTGCCGAAGCGCAGCGCCCGACGCTGTTTGTCCCGATGACTGGCGAAGCGGAATCGCGCCGCAAGGTACAACCCGATCCCAACAGACCGAGCATCGAAAATCCCGGTTTTGAAGAGGCTCCACCGAAAAGTGGCTTTGTACCAGGGTGGTACTACCAGAGACAATTGACTTGGGAAACAGGTAACGATGCGCCCGAGGGAAAGCACTTTGTGACCTTCGAGAACAAGGAAATTGGTCGAGCTGCACACCTGCTGCAAGGATTTGCTGTCGACCAGCGTGCTGTGCCGGAACTGCGCATTTCCGCCTGGGTGACAACGGAAAATGTACAGCAGGGTAAGACACGAGATGCTGCTCCCGCTGTGGTGGTCACTTTCTTTGATTCAAAGCGGCGCCAGCTAGGCAATCAGTGGATCGGCCCATTTCTGGGGACGCAGGAATGGCATCAGAAATCGAAAACTTTGAAAGTGCCCATTGGTGCCCGCGAAGGGATTGTGAGGATTGGGCTGTATGGGGCAACTGGGAAGGCGTCTTTTGACGGACTACGGGTCGAAAAGGTGGGTGAGAGGTCTCGATAGCTCGCCAGGTACCGTTGACGGTAGATGAGCGGACGAGGTTGACTCAGAATACCCATTCTCACTGTGCTTTGCGACCGGGAAAACTTACCTAGTATGCTTGAATTGCAAGCTAGGCTTGCTAAGGTAAGTTGGGCGTCGGGTCGAGCCCCTCGTCATCTTAGGTAAGTTGTTAATTCCATAAGCAGTTGGAGTGATTTAATGACCCAGTTCAGTGTTACGAAGTTTGGAGCAGCAGCCTGCACCATGGCTCTCTGTATTTGCTTGAACGTTCCTGCACAGGCAGGTTGGTTCTCGCACGGTGGATCATGGGGCAGTCACGGACGCGTTTACTCCAGTTACGGAAGTAGCGGTGGCAGCTACGGTAGCAGTGGTGGTAGCCACGGTTCCTGGGGTAGTCACGGCAGTCATGGTTCCTGGGGCAGCCACGGTTCTTGGGGTAGTCGCGTGTCTTGGGGAAGTCATGGATCTCATGGGAGTCATGGGTCTTGGGGATGGCGTCATCACCGACGTGCCTATTCCTCGTACGGATCTTCAGGCAGTCACGGCTATTCCTACTCATCTTGTGGAAGCAGTGGCGGATACTACACCACGCCTAGTCAATCGGAAGAAGCTCCAGTGGAAGCAGCTCCAGTGGACGCAACTCCGGCTGAGGACGCTCCCAGCAGCGCGCGTTCTTCTTACAGCACGTCGGGCAGTTCCGTTGCCAGCTATCTCAGGGCCGGATCCAATGGTACCAGTGCCACGTTGACCGTTCGTGTTCCTGAGGACGCGAAAGTATTCGTCAACGGTGTGGCTACTACGAGCACGGGCGCTGAGCGTCGGTATGTTTCGCGTGGATTGAAGCAAGGTGAATCGTACACCTACCAAGTCAAGGTTGAGATTGTGCGAGATGGCAAGACGCTTGAAGAGGTGAAAGAAGTTCAACTGCAGACCGGTGAAAATGCCAAGTTGGCATTTGACATGGACGCGTCTGATGTGGAGACCACATTGACGGTTCAGGTTCCAGAAGACGCCAAGGTGACCCTTTCGGGTAGCCAAACGGAGTCGACCGGTGCTTTGCGTACTTTCACTACCAAAAACTTGCCATCCGGTAGTATTTGGAAGGACTATACGATCCAGGTCAGCATCGAGCGCGATGGTCAAACTTTGACGAAGTCGCAGACGATTGATTTGGTTGCAGGTGAAGAAAAGTCGCTGAGCTTCGACTTTGCAACGGAAGCGGTTGCTTCTCGCTAAGCCTGGCATAATCGATTCGACGATATTGATCCTCGCACCAGCTATGACTGGTGCGAGGGTTTTTTGTTTACTGATTTACCATAGATTCCCGCCGAGTTGATTTTTCTTTGCGCCAGATGGGGGTCGATACTGATGGTGTGATGGGAAAGAAGCGCAACATCAATTCACGATCTGGCTGGTCACCGCGAACAAAAGTGGTCGTGAGTGCGTTCGTCGCATTTCATGTGGCAGCTGTTTTTATGGCTCCATTTCGTTTCTCAACGACATCAGGTCCGGGCGCTCCCGTTTCCCCTTTTGCCCAGTCACTGATGATCTGCTTTGAGCCTTATGTGCAAGCTTTGTTTCTCGATCACGGCTATGCTTTTTTTGCGCCCGACCCAGGTCCGAGTCATCTCGTCCGATATGAGGCACATTTTGCTGATGGGCGGGAGACCGTTTCGGGTACGTTTCCTGATTTAGAGCAGCATTGGCCGCGGCTTCTGTACCATCGCCACTTTATGTTGAGCGAACAACTCAACATGCAGTTCATGCCGATCGAGCCACCTCCCGAACTAAGAGGGATACCCGCTGCGGAAAGAAGTTGGTCAATGGACCGGCGACCCTATCAGGAGAAATGGGACGCGTTTGTTGCTCACTTGAAGCACGTTCACGACGCAGAACGTGTGGAGATGAATCGCGTGCAGCATGGTCTGGCGACGGTTCCAGAGGTTAGGGAGGGGATGAAGTTAAACGATCCCAGTCTCTACCGTGATCTGACGGAGCACGCAACGTCAGATGTTTCTGATGTGACTCCATCCCCGGCGACGCGAGGGCCAACGCCATGAGCCCGATGCAAGAAGTGCGTGCATGGTTTGCCTCGTTGGTCGCAGGTTGGGATCGTTTCTGGTTTACTCCCAGCGCGCCGCACACTTACTGTATGATTCGCATCTTGGGTGGCGGGATGTTGTTCTATACGCACCTGGTGTGGTCGAAAGATCTGATCGCTTTTTTGGGCCCCGAGAGTTGGATTCCACGCGAACTGTCGGTGGCGGCGCATCAGGGTCGCCCGTTTTGCTGGTCGTATCTGTGGTATTTCGATTCTCCCGCGATGCTGTGGACAGCACATTTACTTGCGTTGCTTGTGTTTGCGATGCTCATTGCGGGCTGGCATTCGCGGATTGTTTCCGTACTGTCGTTTTTGATTACCGTCTCGTACTGTCATCGGCTGGAGGGTGCCCTGTTCGGGCTAGATCAGGTGAACGCGATGATCGCGTTGTACCTGATGATTGGCGACTGTGGTGCGGTCTATTCGGTCGACCATTGGCGCAGGAATCGCCAAGCAGGGCAGGGGGGGCAGGTGGTTCCAAGCACGTCTATTAATGTTGCTGTACGGTTGCTTCAGATTCACATGTGCATCATCTACCTGTTTGGCGGCATCAGCAAGATGAAAGGGACGATGTGGTGGAGTGGAGAGGCAGCTTGGTTCGCCGTGGCCAACTATGAATACCAGTCTCTGGATATGACTTGGCTTGCGCACGTTCCGTGGTTGGCATCCCTGTTGACGCACGCCACGCTTTACTGGGAGGCGTCGTACTGTTTTCTCGTCTGGCCCCGCCAAACCAGACCGATCGTGTTGTCGATTGCGGTGGCGGTGCACAGCGGTATTGCTTTGTTTCTGGGAATGATCACATTTGGCGTGGCGATGCTGATTGGCAACTTGGCGTTTATTCCACCCGTGTGGACTCAGGCGGTTGTCGATTGGTTTCGCAAGCAAGTGGCAAGCCGGCAACAGCTCGCAAGTTCGCGGGCTTTGTGAAGGTCAACGCCCGGCGGGTGTGAGCGTCGATGGCATGGGTGACGGTGCGGGTTCGCAAGCGAGGTTGTGGAAGTCCCTACACGGTTTCCGCTTCCCTGTATATACTCCAATATTCCCGAGAAGTCTTTGAGCTGGAGAAATTGGCCACGTGTACGCAAATTTAGCCTTAGTGGGTGCTACGGGTGCGGTTGGTACCCTCGTGCGCCAAATGCTTGTTGAGCGAAACTTTCCGTGCAGCAACATCAAGTTGCTGGCATCTGCCCGTTCCGCAGGAAAAACCATTGAGTTTCGAGGACAGCCGATTGTCGTCGAAGAAATGACCCCTGAGTCGTTCAACGATGTGGATCTGGTGATCGCCAGTACTCCGGATGATACGGCGTTGGAATTTGTTCCTTGGGCAGTCGAGCGTGGGTGCGTGGTGGTCGATGAGAGTGGCGCTTGGCGCATGGATCCCAAGGTCCCTTTGGTGGTGCCCGAAGTGAATCCTCAGGATGTGGCAAAGCATGAAGGAATTATCGCCAGCCCAAATTGTTCGACCACGCAGATGGTGGTGGCTATGAAACCACTGCACGATGCGGGCCGTATACGGCGCGTCGTGGTCAGTACGTACCAAGCGACCAGCGGTGCGGGTCTTGCTGGCGAGAGAGATCTGGAACACGGCAGCAAAGCGAAGCTGGAAAATACGGCATACGACTACGAGGCTTTCGCACATCCGATTGCCTTCAACGTGATTCCTCAAATTGGCTCGCCGAAACACGAGCAATACACCTCGGAAGAAATGAAGATGGTGTGGGAAACTCATAAAATCTTCGGTGACGATTCAATTGCCGTTTGCCCCACTTGTGTGCGCGTGCCGGTCACGAACTGTCATAGCGAGAGCATCCTGGTGGAGACAGAGAAAAAGATCACAGCGGATGAGGCTGCTAAATTGTTTGCCGCTGCGCCGGGGATCACCGTCATGGATGATTTGTCGCAAGGGCAATATCCGATGCCGTTGAATTGCTACCAGAAGGACGACGTGTTTATTGGCAGAATTCGCGAAGACTTGTCGTCAGAAAATGGTCTCGCGTTTTGGTGCGTGAGTGACAATTTGCGAAAGGGAGCGGCGACAAACGCTGTGCAGATCGCCGAGCTTTTAGTGCAGAGCCAAGCGACTGTTTAGCATACTGCCCGTGGTGACACTTGCGATACTTCAAGATGACGCTTGCTTATGACGGCGCTGCATTTGCCGGTTGGCAGGTGCAGCCGCAAAAGCGAACGATCCAGGGGATGCTGGAGGCTGCTCTCAAACAAGTCACGGGGATGCAACAGCGAATCACCGCCAGCGGACGAACGGACGCGGGCGTGCACGCGCTGGGGCAGGTTGCTGGGTTTGCCTGTGATACTTCTCTGGAACCAGCAGGTTTGCGACGCGCGTTGAACGCGAATACCCCCGAGGCGATTTTTATCCTGGACCTGGAAGAAATTGAGGAAGGCTTTCACGCCATCCGTGATGCCTTGCGCAAGCGTTATCGCTATGTCATGAGCGACGGCCCGGAAATGGATGTTTTTTCGCGTGCATATTGCTGGCATCAATGGAAGCGGTTGGACGTCGAACGCATGGATCAAGCAGCGCGACGACTTTTGGGGAGACACGACTTTGTGGCTTTTCAAGCTGCTGGCGCTGATCGCTTGACGACCGAGCGGACGATTTTTGATATCGGTGTGAAGCGTGAGCCATACATGCAAAGCGGGGCAGGGCAGGGGAGTAAGATTCTTTTTGAAGTCGAAGCGGACGGCTTTCTCTACAATATGGTTCGCAATATTGTTGGTACCCTGATGGACATCGGACACGGTCGAAAACCTGTAGATTGGATCTCGGAAGTGTTGGCAGCGGGAGACCGCAAGTTAGCTGGGCAGACGGCACCGGCGTACGGTTTGTTTTTGGTTAAAGTGGAATATTCCTAAAGGCGAATGGTTGCTCGCGACTCCATGGTGATGAACTCCGAGGCGTTTTGGCTCGTAGCGAGAGAGCGGTATTTCGTTGCTGTTAAATAAGTTGGTTTCATGCGCATCGCTCACGTTATCACACGAATGATCATTGGCGGTGCTCAGGAAAACACTCTCTTTACCTGCCAGGACTTGGTTTCAGAGTACGATGACGACGTGCTGCTGATTACCGGTCCCGCGCTGGGGCCAGAGGGTGACTTGCTAAGTGCCAACCGTGGCCAGCAAGTGCCGGTCAAGGTGATTGATTCTTTGCGGCGAATGATTCATCCCTTGCGGGATTGGAAAGCTTATCGGGCGATCAAACGAGCGCTGCGAGAATTTCGACCCGATGTGGTTCATACCCATAGCGCAAAAGGGGGAATTCTCGGGCGGTATGCGGCGCATGCTGTCGGAACTCCTGCCATCGTCCACACGGTGCACGGCGCGCCATTTCATAACTACCAGGGCAGGGCAGGGCGGTTGTTTTATCAGTGGTGTGAGCGACGCGCTGCGTCACGTTGCCACCATCTTGTCAGTGTCGCTGATGCAATGACCGACTTGATGCTGACTGCAAATATCGCGCCTCCCGATAAGTTCACAACCATCTACAGCGGTATGGATGTGGAGCCATTTTTGAATGCCCACGAGCATCGGGATGCTGTTCGGAAAAAGTATGGCATATCGGACGATCAAGTTGTCATCGGAAAAGTCGCTCGACTATTTGAACTCAAAGGGCATGAGTTTGTTGTTGCAGCAGCGCGAGAAGTGATTGCGGAAAATGCAAATACACGATTTATGTTTGTGGGTGATGGAATTTTGCGTGAGCAACTGCAAGGGCAGATCGAGCGCGCGGGATTGCAGGACTATTTTATTTTTACGGGGTTGGTGAATCCCGAACAGATTCCCAGCATGTTGGCTGCGATGGACGTGCTGGTGCACACCAGTCTGCGCGAGGGACTGGCTCGTGCTCTTCCGCAAGCGTTGATTACAGGCAAGCCGGTCGTCAGCTTTGATATTGATGGGGCGCGTGAAGTGGCCATCAATGACGAGACGGGGTTTCTCATTCCTGCAGAGGATACGGCTGGCTTAGCCAAAGCCTTGGGAGCACTTGTCGTCGATCCGATGCTCCGCGAACGCTTGGGTTCGGCCGGGAGAGAGCGTTTCACGGAGCAGTTTCGCCACCAGCGGATGACAGCTCAACTGCGTTTACTGTACCAGCAATTGCTTGATTGAGCGGGAGGCAGGCTGACGAAGGATCCGGCAGAATGGACAGCGGCAGACTTTCCAAAAAGGTTGAGGTCAGAGGGGCTGAGAACCCGTTCGCAGGCACCTTTTGCTGTTCGCAGCCGTATTTGCCGGACTTTCAGGGACACCGGGATTCGGATAGACTAGCAAAGCTACGTTGTGCATCATGATGCGAGGGCAAATTTGCTTACGTAGAACGGGTTCTAGATAAGAGATTCACGTGTCAGCGAACCGCGATTATCTCGGCCGTTACAGGCTGATTCGGCTTATCCGCGCCGGTGCGTCCTGCCAGGTTTGGGAGGCGATTGACGACATCGACCATCGCAAGCTTGCTCTCAAAGCCCTGCAGCCGGAATTACGGGCTGATAAGCAGGAGATTGCGTTCTTGCGACACGAATTTGAGGTGGGCAAAGGGTTTTCCCACCCGAATGTGATTGAGGTTTATGACTTCAGTACAGACCGTTCGATTCCCTACCTGGCGTTGGAACTGAGCACGGGCCGCAACTTCAAGCAAGCGTTGCGCGAAGGATATGAGACCATTGCTCACAAATTGGTGCATATCATTCAGCGTGCAGCGGAAGGACTCGCGTATTTCCACGAGCAAGGTTGGGTGCATCGCGACGTCAAGCCCGATAATTTCCTAGTGGATGAGCAGTGGGATGTGAAGTTAATTGACTTTGCACTGGCGCAGAAACAAGCTGGAATGCTGAGTAAGTTGTTTTCGATGAAAGGCAAAATCCAAGGTACTCGTAGTTACATGGCTCCGGAGCAGATTCGCGGTAAAGCACCTCAGCAAACAGCGGATATTTATAGTTTTGGATGCATGGTCTTCGAGCTACTCTCAGGCAAGCTTCCCTATACGGCTTCCACACCGGAGGAATTGTTGCACAAGCATCTGCAAGCAGGTGTTCCATCCGTAAACGTCAACAACAGCAATGTGACAGTTGAGTTCAATGACCTGGTCTTTCGAATGATGTCCAAGAACGCCGAAGCGCGACCACAATCGATGCAAGAGTTTCTGGATGAAATGAAAGCGTTGCGCGTGTTTCGTGTCACACCCAAACCACCAGCCGAAGACGCTGTAGAAGAACAAGAATAGAATTACGACAATGTCAACAGAAGCACTCAAAGCAGAACTGGCCTTCGAGCAGCCGATTTTTGAACTTGAAAACAAGTTGGCTGAATTAGAGTCGCAGGACGGAAAGGAAGCAGTCGAAGCGATTCGCGAAGTCAAGAAGCAATTAGCCGCGACGATCA
>MDSW01041107.1_pt1 | contig 10035 bp, 5 predicted proteins | sample 811171 | NCBI WGS metagenome assembly MDSW01 (sample SAMN05326641, study PRJNA326480) | marine metagenome | isolation source: seawater | place: Atlantic Ocean: North West | collected 2012
AGGCCTGCATAAGACAACAGGGACGGACTAATTATAATCCGCCCCTGTTTATCGCATGTGGAAGGGGTGGCAGACCTTGCAATCTGCCGCACAAATGTTCTATGAATACCTGAAACAGAAGATAGTTTTCTTAACTCATCTTCAATTTTTTTCCACTCATTAATTGGGTATATCCATATACATGGATCCTGTCCGCGAGTTATTACAAATGTATTATCATTATCTTCAGACAATGATTGTCTGAACTTTGCAGGAATATTTATCCTGCCCTTGGAGTCTAGAGAGTATTGATACTCTCCGATAAAAGTATTGGATGTTAACGTCATGTTTTTGCAAAAGTAGGGAAAATTACCCACTTTTCACCACAATCTTAAATAATTAGGGAATAATTATCAATGAAATTTTAAAATATTTATAAAAAAATGAAAACGTAGGTATCTATTATTTAAATAGAATTAATAGATAATATTTATACTATATACTAATTTATTGGCTTGTAGAGCTTAGCTGTAAAGCTTGATGGTGAAGATCTAATTATCAGCCTTAAGGGGTAAGGGTAATTTTTTATTGGATCAAGTTCAACCCCATTCAATCGAATTTTTAATTTAGAAGTATTGGTAAATAATAGTTCAGATTTGGATATGAAACCTTCAAGGTTTAATTCTGTACCTGGGTTCATATATCTAATATAGGGGCTCAGTGTGTCCTGCTCAATACTTACACCAATATCACTACCTGATAAGAGGGTTAGAAAGAAAGGTGGTTCTATTGATAAAGATTCTTCAATGAACTTATCTTCAGTAAAATTTGTTATCAATAATTCTTCGCTGATTAAATCTACTTTTCTAATATTTTTTTCATTCGAAATTTCTGGCTGTGGCAATGTTTCATTAGACAGTTTTTTTATGATGATTATGGAGAAAATAAATAAAATTGATAGTATTGCTACTGTGATTATATCTTTGCGAAGCTTTACATTAGTATCAGAAAATAGGCCACTAATATTTAATGTTTTTGATATTTGAATCTCTTCTTTTATTTCATCTTTAATATTGCTGGTATTTAAAATTGGCTTCGTGTGTCCAATAAATGAATCTAGTTGCTCAAGCGATCTATCCGAATCGCCACCAATTTCAGTGGCATATGCCCTAAGAAAAAGCCTTAGGTAAGGTACTGGCAATATTTCAAAGTTACCTTCTTCAATTGCCGTAAGATATTTTATGTTTATTTTTGTTCGAGTTTCTAGTTCTTCTAAACTAATTTCTTTTGATAGCCGAAGTTCTTTTAATTCTTTATAAAACTGTGCCATAATTCTTAACCTAAATTTAACAGTCTGATATATTCTTCACTATAGCAAGTTTAGGTTTATTCATATTCAGGTTTTTTCCTTAATTTTTTTTTAAAGCTCTTTTGTTTTTTATCATTTAATCTTTTCTGGATCGATTTTTTATTTGGTGATGTCTTAATTCTTTTCTTTTTAAACAATATTGCATTATTAAAATATGTAATTAATCTTAAGATAGCTTCAGACTTATTTCTTTTTTGTGATTTATAGGCATTGACTTTAATAATTATCTTGCCATATTTGGTCAAATACTTATTTGGTTTATTCATTAGTTTGTATTTTATCTCATCAGATAGGGACCTACTATTTATAATATCAAAAATAAGAGATATAGCAGTGGAATTTTTATTAATATTTTGTCCTCCGGGCCCTGAAGATTTTATCGTTTTAAACTTTAGTTCCTTGCTTATTATATAGATATCTTCATTAATCTTTAATTTCATTCAAATCTCTTTTTACTGAGTTATAATGCATATAAAATTGTGATAGAGGCAGCCCCATTACATTATAAAAACAGCCATCAATCCTTTTTATCCAAACTGAAAACCAGTCTTGAATTCCATAGCCTCCTGCCTTATCTAGCGTTGAATAATTATCAATATAATGTAATAATTCAACATTCGGGATTTCTCGAACAGTTACTTTTGTTATTTGGCTAAAGGTTATTAAAGTATTTCTGTTTTTATGAGCTATTGATACTCCCGTAACTACATTATGAGTTTTTCCTGAAAGGGATTTTAGCATACTATAATTCTCATCTTTATCTTTTGGTTTTCCAAAGATCACTTTATCAAGATAAACAACTGTATCTGCTCCGATTATAATTTTATTTGGGTATGCTTTTGAAACTATCTCCGCTTTCTTTTTACTTAAATATTCAGCTATGCGTTTTGGACTTAGTTTAAGATCTACATCCTCTGATATATTACTAGGAATTACTTCGAATTTTAGTCCAATCTTTTTAAGGATATTCTCTCTTCTAGGCGATTTAGAAGCTAGGATGGTTAATAATTCAGACATTAGTATTTTGAATCATTATTTCATTTAAAAATCGCACATCTTCCAATATATGAAACTGTATTATTTTTATTATTATTATCAGTTGCAATAATTTTGTAAATATAAATACCATTTGCTAGCTCTCTACCAAATTGATTCCTTCCGTTCCATGATATAAAATTAAAACCTTGCATAAAGGTCCTACTTTCAATATGTCTTATTTTTCTGCCTCCAATAGTGTAAATGAAAATCTCTACTTTCGCTTCAGATGATAATTCAAATGTGAACTTTGTTTTATCAATTATAGGATTAGGAAAATTAAATACATTATAGAGTCTTAGGTTATCATTTTTACTTAGGTATAGGTATATGCTGTTTTCGCTAGGGTTATTTGCATTATCCCATGCAGAAATTTTAATATTAATATTTGATTCATTTAGATCGTTAAGAATAATCTCTCCAGTGGTTATGCTATTAACATTATAGTAAAATTGATCTGTTATATCTTTCGATTCATTTGTGTTAAGGTTATCTAAAACAATGGAGTGCCCAAGTTCTTTTGTTAAGTTAATGCCTAACGGATCCGATATGCTTAAAACTAAAGTCTCGCTTGACTTTTTGTGATCCCCATTTCTTAAAACTCTTCCATTGGATGTTTTAAATTCAATTATGGGGCCTAGTTTATCAAGCGAGTTTTCGCCACCAACTAAGTACAAATTATTTATTTCACCTAAAGCATCAATTTCATTATCAAACAAATATATTAGAACTTTTCCTGGTAAAATTGAATATGATATATCTTGGGGTACTCTTATTTGGACTGATGACTGAGGTCCAGAAAAATTAAAATTTCCTCTAAATAAAGTTGGTCCAGGCAGGATGTAGGATATACTTTGTTCAGTTGAGGCAATATTATAAGTTCTGGTAACCTCTCTATTTGCATCTTTAAGAATGATTATACCATTGCCATCATTGGTTATTAAATTTTGATCAATCTCAACAGATGCAACCTCTAATGTTGATAATGTATCTTCGTCAATGCTAATATTATCAAAATGATTATAAGGTATTGATATTCGCATAGCGGGGTCACCAAAGAGATGAAAATATTCACTTTCACTTGACCCATTTTTTATTGATTGTAAGATAACGCCTATCTCTTGTTGAGAGACTTGATTATTGTTAAAAATTCTTTCAAAAATTTCTTGTGTATACCTTTCGTTGCCAGTTACTGTTATTGGTCTGCAGGTTGATATAACAGCAGCTGCGGCATCCATTGGATAGCGTATGAGTTCTTCTCCAAATGATTCTGAAACTGGGTCATCAAAATGTCCGAAAGAGCAAGTTCCAACAATCCAAAGAGGCATTTTAAAATTTGTTTTTATATTATCAATATCACCCCTGTTTAGGTATAATAACTTTTCTTGCGCGAGTTGAAAAGCAGATCCATGCCCAATATAATTTATAATTGATGTACCCTCATTTAGAGATTTAAAAACAGCTTCAGTTGCATCTGGTTTGATTACTCCATAAGCTGAAGCATCACTAACCTCAGGATATTCCAACATATAAATTTTTTCTATATCAATTATTGATGGAATTATTGATGCTATGGTCTCAGAATTTAGTGTGTGACTTTTTCCTGTAGCAATGCCGCCATGATTAGGCTCTGGCCTAGCTGCATCATCAGCAATTAATGTGACTTTTTGTCTCCAAAAACCAAAGTTTGGGTTGGAATCGAGAAATATAATCTTTTCTGCAAAATTATCTACTTCATTAGAATTTTTTGCAGGAAATCGACCAGTACTAAATTCTGGAATGGACCCGTATATTGTAGACAATCGGTCATCCGATGGATAGCTTATATAGGATTGAACTTGTATTGTCGGAACTATGATGCTGGACTCGCCATTAATATTACGATAATCGTAACCAGAATCACCAAGAAGAAGTAAGTGAATAGGCTTTGGGTCTTTCCAATTTTCTTGTGTCCATTGAAGAAATGACCTTATTGCCATAGGATCTTTATTTCCTGCTGAGAATTGTAAGTAGATACTTTCTAAAGATGCATAAATAGATGGCTGTCTAAGGTCCAGTATCGGTTTTGCAGCATTGTAGAAGCTTTCTGGACCTAAAATAATATAATCAGCAGTTATATTTTCATTTCTTAATGAATTGAAATCTATTCCAGGTTCATAATTTATTTCATCAATAATTGATATATCTGATCCTGCAGCCACAATAAATCTACCTAAGTTTTCTCCTTGAAGAGCTACATCTATTTTTTGATTATCTGTGATATCTATAATTTTTGGTGTACCAGGGTTTGTAATATCTATAGCTATAACGTCAATAGGAAGAATTGAGTCAAAAATAAATCTAACATTTGTATTTCTTATTGGAGAAAAAAAATCTAGAGCACCTGAGCCAAGAATGAGTTTTCTTCCATATTTAATTGTTAAATAGTCAAGATGTGGAGAAGAATTGTTATCGTTGCTTATGTTATTTATGAAAAATGTGTTTCCAGGCTGATTAAAGTCTTGCCCAGATATTGATGCTGATATCATTCTAATACTATTTCCTGACCATGAAATAGTATTTCCGATCTTGTTTGAATTTGGATCATTGACATGTACTTCAATACTATGAAATGTATTTAATGAACCGCTTGCTGAATGACCTTTCATTTTTAATTCTAATACCCCTTCAACATTTTCTTTTGCATCTGGAGTACTTGTCGATATCGGCAGCGAACTTGCTGAAGTAATAGATGAGCCATACCAATTGAGACCAGATAAATCTAGATTTACAAGGTCATTTTCATAATGATAATAAGAGGTCCCATAATCTATAGTTAGGCTAATTTCATTAGGTTTAATCAATTGCTCCATCCGTTTCCCTCTTATTGAATTATCATCTGGAATTAAAATCCAGCACATGTTAGAGCTATAGTAAAGGTTTTGATTCCAATTTACATTATCACCATTTACATCAAATCCAGATTGGCCCATTCCATAAAATATAATTCTATCATCTAGATTAAAATAGCCGTCATCTTCCCCTTCAATAATTATTGGTATCTCAATCAAGTTCTCAGAAATGTTAAGATTGGTTTCTTGACTTTTTTGACGACCAAGTTGTGGCGACATAAGTAACATGATGGATCTCGGATCGTAAACATCAATATTATTAATATTTTCTTTTAATGATTCGTAGCGAATAGAGTACAAATCATCTTTAGACACCATAAAGTTAAGCCAAATTCCTGACGGCCATTCTTCGGCTCTTTTAGATATTCTATCTTTTTTTATGATCCAGTTTTTAGCTTGATCCCAATTAATAATTTTATTAGACAAAATTTTCGATTCATTATTGTCAGCATTGCGGTGTGGATTTTTATTATGTTTAAAAACTATATTGATTTGAATTTTATTTATGTAAGTATTATTACTTATTATAGGAGATATTTTTAACGTTGCTGTGTATAAGTTTTTTAGTTTTTGAATATCTGCCCATTCAATAATATTTCCGCTAGGCATATCTGATTCAAATGGAATTTGAGATTCTTCAGTTAGAATGATTTCAGCTTCAGGCATTAATTCATTTGGCAGACCAACAAATATGCTTTTGGGGAATAGATCTGCAGTGGTAATTACAGAAATGTCTAATTCAATGAGTAGATTTTTTTTACTGCTAGAAATTATTTTGATATCTGTCTTGCTATACAAAGCATTGAAAAGAATGAATCCTACTATTACGTATTTAAATTTGTGATGCAAAACTTTTATGTAATACTTAGTTAACTAATTTTGTTATAAGATAAAAAAAAAGATTAATTTCATGCTAAGAATATTCAATGATTTTAATCATTTTATGTTCCAAACAACCCTCAAAAGATAACGGATATGTTTGATCTAGAGATAATAAAAAATTTATATAGTGAGTTAGAAATTAATACTAAAACGGCTCGAGATGCTCTGAATAGACCTCTCACTTTTACCGAAAAGGTACTATTTAATCATATCGATATTAACGAAAACCAAGACATCTCAGAATTTAGGCGTGGGTCTTCATATGTTAATTTTAATCCAGATCGGGTTGCTATGCAGGATGCGACGGCTCAGATGGCACTGTTGCAATTTATTATGGCAGGTAGAACAAAAGTTGCTGTACCTACAACTGTACATTGTGATCATCTGATTCAGGCAAAGGTAGGAGCTAAAGAAGATCTGAGCAATGCTAAAGAATCTAATTCTGAGGTATATAATTTTCTTGAATCTGTTTCAAAAAAATATGGTATTGGTTTCTGGGAGCCTGGCGCTGGTATCATTCATCAAGTTATTTTAGAAAATTATGCATTTCCTGGTGGAATGATGATAGGAACAGATAGTCATACTGTAAACGCTGGTGGGCTGGGTATGATTGCTGTTGGAGTTGGAGGTGCAGATGCTGTTGACGTAATGGTAGGGATGCCATGGGAATTAAAGTTTCCAAAGCTGATTGGTGTTTATCTCAAAGGCAAACCTAGTGGGTGGACATCTGCAAAAGATGTCATTCTGAAGGTAGCAGGTATATTAACAGTGAAAGGTGGTACTGGTTCTATTCTAGAATATTTTGGTCCAGGAGCGGAAAAATTATCATGTACTGGCAAGGGAACGATAAGCAACATGGGTGCAGAGATAGGTGCTACAACATCAATCTTTTCCTACGATCAAAATATGTCAAATTATCTTAGGTCTACTAATAGGCATGAGCTTGCTGACCTTGCAGACCAAAATGCTGATTTTTTATGTGGAGATAGAGAAGTATACAATGATCCTGAAAAATATTTTGATGAAGTTATAACTATAGATCTAGATACTTTAGAACCTCATATTAATGGTCCATTTACCCCAGATCTAGCTACACCAATATCAAAATTTGCAGATTCTGCTAAAGAAAATGGTTGGCCTTTAAAGCTAGATGTAGGATTAATAGGTTCATGTACAAATTCTTCTTATGAGGATATCACTAGAGCAGCATCAATTGCTAAGCAGGCCAAAGAAAAGAAATTAAAAATCAAATCTGAATTTACAGTAACACCTGGTTCAGAGCAGGTACGTTATACTGTAGAAAGAGATGGCTATCTAGATATTTTTAAAGACATTGGTGGAATGGTATTGGCCAATGCATGCGGTCCTTGCATAGGTCAATGGGATAGACACGGAGCAGAAAAGCAAGAAAAAAATTCGATAATTACATCATTCAATAGGAATTTTGCGAAACGAGCTGACGGCAATCCAAATACACATGGCTTTGTCGCATCGCCAGAAATAGTCACGGCAATGGCAATTGCTGGAGATTTGCGATTTAATCCATTAAAAGATACCCTGGTTAATGAAAATGGTGACAATGTAATGCTCGAAGAACCTAAAGGAATAGAATCCCCGCCAAAAGGCTATGATGTCGAATGCAATGGTTTTATTGATCCTCAAAAATTTTCTGATAAGGAAATCGAAATTAGTATTGATTCTAATTCAAAACGTCTTCAGCTACTTAAGCCTTTTGATGCATGGGATGGCAAGAACATTAAGGACCTAAAGTTACTAATTAAAGCAAAAGGTAAATGTACTACCGATCATATATCAATGGCTGGTCCTTGGCTTTTCTATAGAGGGCATTTGGATAATATTTCAAATAATTTATTAACTGGGGCAATCAATTATTTTAATCAAAAGTCAAATCACATTAAAAATCAAATTGATGGTTCTTATGGAGAAGTTCCTGATGTTCAAAGGCAGTATAAAACGAAAGGTATACCCACAATTATCGTGGGCGATGAAAATTATGGCGAGGGCTCTTCAAGAGAGCATGCTGCCATGGAGCCAAGGCATCTTGGGGTAAAGGTGGTGCTTGTTAAATCTTTTGCAAGAATTCATGAAACGAACCTAAAAAAACAGGGTATGTTGGCACTCACTTTTCAAAATAAAGAGGATTATAATAAAATCTTAGAGGATGATACTTTTGATCTAATCAATCTAAACGAATTTAGTGTGGGAAAGTCTTTGGAATTAAAAATTATCCACTCTAATGGTTCAAGTGATATCATTAGTTGTAGCCATACTTATAATATTTCACAGATAGAATGGTTTCGGGCTGGTTCAGCATTGAATCTAATTAGATCAAAAAAATAATTTTTTTTTAAAAGGCAATCAAATGAAAGTAATTGTTTCAGATCCAATTTCTGAACATGGATTAAGAATTCTAACGGATAACAATATTGAAGTCATTGATGCGTATGGCGCTAATATTGATGAAAACTACAAGCATATAAAAACAGCGGATGGATGGATAATAAGGAGTGGGACCATTTTAGATTCAAAAATAATTGACAAAGCTTCGAACTTGTCTGTTATAGGCCGTGCTGGTGTCGGGGTAGATAATATAGATATTTCTGCGGCAACCAGAAAAGGTATTGTGGTTATGAATACACCAGATGCAAATACCATAAGCGCTGCTGAGCACACAATGGCACTTATTTTAGCATTATCAAGAAATGTAAGTTTCGGTCATATTGAATTACTAAAAGGCAAATGGAACCGTCAAATGCTAATTGGTTCGGAATTACATGGTAAAACAATTGGTATAGTTGGGCTTGGCAAGATAGGAAGAGAGGTAATGCGACGTAGTAAAGCATTCAATATGCAGATCCTAGGCTATGATCCCTTTATCCCTGATGATTTTTTTCGAGAAGATGAAATAGAAATATGTGATTTTGAATATTTAATAAAAAAATCAGATTTCATCACATTGCATATACCATTAACAAATGATACCAAAAATCTTTTTGATTACGGCAGTCTGGTAAAAATGAAAAAAGAAGCAAGAATTATAAATGTTGCAAGAGGTGGGATTATTAATGAAAATGATTTATCAAAAGTTCTTAAAGAAAATAAAATCTCTGGTGCAGCTCTGGATGTTTTTGACTCTGAACCGCTAGATAATGAAAGCCCATTAATATCTGCGCCTAATATTATTTTAACGCCGCATTTGGGCGCTTCGACTGTAGAGGCAAAAGAAGGTGTAAGTATATCAATCTGTAATCAAGTCAAAAACTTCTTAATTAATGAAGAGCTAAATAATGCTATCAATATTCCTTTTAAAGGTTTCGCGCACCTAAAGGAGATAGCTCCGTTTTTGAAACTATCTGAGCTACTTGGTATGATACATTGTCAAATTGCTGATGGGCCAATTAAAAAGGTAGACATCAACTGTTATGGTAGTATAAATGATACAAAGCCCATCGGGCTATCGTTTTTGAGAAGATTGCTTCAAAATAGAGTGCCTGAAAGGGTTAACTATATCAATGCAGATGCTGTTTCAAAAGAGCTTGGAATAGATGTTAGCATTAATTATTCTACATCCGATTCAAATTATTCTAACCTAATATCTGCAACAGTAAACTCAAGTGAAGAAGTTCTAATTGAGGGTAGTGTGTTTGATGATAATTTGCCTAGATTAGTGAATATTTTTGGCTACAAAATGGAAGTGAATCCCAATGGCACTTTATTATTTGTTCAAAACGATGATGTGCCTGGCGTTATAGGCAAAGTTGGAACTTTATTAGGTGATAATAAAATAAACATTGCAGCATATTTACTGAGCAGGGAAAAAAATAAAAATTTAGCTTTTGCTGTAATTAGGCTAGATGA
>MDSW01134415.1_pt1 | contig 10035 bp, 11 predicted proteins | sample 811171 | NCBI WGS metagenome assembly MDSW01 (sample SAMN05326641, study PRJNA326480) | marine metagenome | isolation source: seawater | place: Atlantic Ocean: North West | collected 2012
TGAATTAAAATTAAAAGAGTATAAGTTTAAATTAATAAGACACAGGAAAAAAGATGCTTTCTTACGAAGAATCTTTAAAAATTTTAAAAAGAACTGATGCTTTGTTAGAAGGACATTTTATTTTATCTTCAGGATTACATAGTAAAAAATATATTCAATGCGCCCAGTTACTAAGTTTTCCAAATGAAGCTAAAGTTATATGTTCTTCTTTAGCTGAAAAAATTAGGGAAAAATTTAAAAAAATTGACGTAATATTATCACCAGCTATAGGAGGTATTGTAGTTGGATACGAAATTGGTAGACAATTAAATGTAAAATCTATTTTTGCTGAAAGAGAGTTGGGTAATTTAATTCTTAGAAGAGGTTTTGTTTTACCAGAAAAATCTAATGTTTTAATAGTAGAAGATGTAATTACTACCGGAAAGTCTGTATTGGAGTGTGCCAAACTTATTGCAACAAGTAAAGCAAACTTGATCGGCTTTGCTTGTATTATAGATCGATCTAATAAAATGATATCAAATGATCATGAAATAATATCGCAGGTAAAAATAAATATAGAAACTTACAATGAAAATAATTTACCAAATGATCTTCAAAATATTAAACCTGTAAAACCAGGAAGTAGAAATATTAAAAAATGAAAAAAATATTAATAACGGGTGGAGCTGGATACATAGGATCAAAACTTGCTACTAAATTGCTTGATTTAAATTTTAATGTTACGGTTGTCGATATTCTTAAATTTTCTGGTAAATCGCTCAATCACTTACATAGACGTAATAATTTTACCTTTATTAAAGGTGACGTAAGAAATAAGAAATTAATACAAAAATTAATTAAATCAAATGAGTATATTATACCATTAGCAGCATTGGTTGGAGCACCTTTATGTGAAAAAAAGAAAAAAGAAGCAATAGATACAAATCTTAAATCATTTGAATTTTTGATGAAAAAAATTAAAAAAAAGCATAAAATTATTTATCTGACAACCAACTCTGGATACGGAGTTGGCCAAAAAAATAAATATTGTGATGAAAATTCACCTCTTAACCCCATTTCTTTGTATGGAAGAACCAAAGTTGAAGCTGAAAAAATCGTTATGAACCATAAAAATTCAATCGGTTTTAGATTGGCTACAGTATTTGGTCATTCATATAGAATGAGAACTGATCTTTTAGTAAATAATTTTGTATTTAGGTCAGTAAAATTTAAAAAAATAAAAATATTTGAACCACATTTTCGAAGAAATTATATTCATATTGATGATGTTGTAGAAGGTATTTTATATTCTATTATTAATTTTAATAAATTAAAATCTCAAATCTATAATTTAGGATTATCCTCTGCTAATTTAACCAAAATAATGCTAGCAAAAAAAATAAAAAAGCAAATACCAAATCTTAAAATAAGTATAATTAAAAATATTAAAGATCCAGACCAAAGAGATTATTATGTTAGTAACAAAAAAATAGAGAAAAAAGGCTTTAAAGCTAGAATTAAAATTGAAGATGGTATTAAAGAATTAATTAATATATTTTCCTATAGTAAGGAAAAAATAACTAACAACTATTAGTTTTATTAATAAAAGATAAAATTATGATAAATAAAAATAATAATTTATTTAAAGTACTTTTTTTTAGTTTTTTTTTAATATCTTATTCAAATATTTCTATAGCAAATGAAAATCCTCAAGAGTTTAACAAATGGTTAGTTAATTTTAAAAATACTGCTTTTAAAAAAGGTATATCAAAAGAAACTATAACTTTAACTTTTGAAAATGTTAGGTATTTGCCTAATGTAATAAAATATGATCGTAAACAGCCAGAATTTTTTGAAGATACTCTAACCTATATAAGTAAGAGAGCTACACAAAAGAGAATTAATTTTGCGCAAAAAATATTTAAAAAAAATAAAGCTTTATTTAATGAAATTGAAAATAATTTTAATGTTGAAAAGGAAATATTGTTATCACTGTGGGCTATAGAAACTAATTTTGGGCGTCATGTTGGAAAAATGGATATTATTTCATCATTAGCAACTTTAAGTTATGATAAAAGAAGAAGTAAATTTTTTTCACATCAGTTATTAACCTTATTAAGTTTAATAGATAATAAAATTGTTGATCCAAAGAAACTATATGGGTCTTGGGCTGGCGCATATGGTAATTTTCAATTCATGCCAACCACGATCAGCAATTATGCTATAGATTATGATAAAAATAATAAAATTGAACTAAAAGAATCGCTTTATGATTCACTTGCTTCAGCTGCTAATTATATCAACAAGATAGGTTGGAAAAGGGGAAAGCCATGCTTTCAACAAGTTAAATTAACCAAAAAGATTAAAAAAAAATATTTTAATAAATCAGCTAGATCAATAAAAAACAAGCTTAGTTTAGCTTCATGGAAAAAAATGGGTGTTATTAATATTGACGGCTCAGAAATTAAACATAATTATAAATCAGCACTTATAATACCAGATGGTAATGAAGAAAGCCCAATGTATCTTGTGTATGATAATTACGAAAAGATTCTTAAGTGGAATAGGTCGTTGAGATTTGGAATTACTGTATGCACCTTATCAAAAAAAATTAAAACATGAAAAATTTAAATAAAATATTTATTCTCATATCTATTATATTTGTATATTCATGTGCAAATGTTGGTTCATATAAATCAGATAATAAAAAAGAAAAAATATATTTTAGCTCCAAAGGTTTTGCATTAATTTATGAGGACTCTTTATATAAAAATAAAGTATTAAAGAAAAAAATTAATAATGCTGAATATGTAGTTTTTCATTCATTTTTGAAAAAAAATTCCCATTTAAGAATAACTAATCCAAATAATTCTAAATTTATTGATACCAAGGTTAATGTTAATACTAATTATCCTAATATTTTTAATGTTGTGATAAGTGAGAAAATTGCAACAGATTTAAATTTAAATATTGATAACCCATATGTTGAAATCCAAGAGATTAAAATAAATAAAAAGTTTGTTGCTAAAGAATCAAATACATTCGATGAAGAAAGACAGGTTGCTGAAAATGCTCCAGTAACTGAAATTGAAATGGACACATTGTCGATTGAAAAAAGTGAAGTTAAGGACAAGGTTAAAGAATATATTTTTTTTATAGTAATATCTGACTTTTATTATTCCGAAAGTGCTATAGAATTAAAAAAGAACTTATTAAATAAAACTAATTTAACTAATATTTCTGTTAAAAAAATAAATAATAATAAATATAGACTTTTAGCTGGTCCATTTGAAAATTTTAATGCTTTAAAGTCCACTTATATTAGTTTAAATAACCTAGGATTTGAAGGTTTAAACATTTTTAGAGAATAATAATGAAGTATTTTACTTTTATAATAAGTTTTTTTATCTTTTTTTTAGTAGCACAAAAAACTTTTTCAAAAATTGAAATTAATGCTAACTATGTAATCGTACAAGACCATCTTTCTGGTAAAATTTTGTATGAAAAAGATGCGGACGGACAAATATATCCTGCATCTATGACAAAAATAATGACAGCTATCGTTGCTTTTGATTTATTAAAAAAAGGTGAAACATCACTAGATGAAAAAATTATAATATCTGAAAAAGCTTGGAGATTATCTCAAAGCGGATACTCATCAATGTTTATTATGTTAAACGATGAAGTTACCGTAGAAGAATTGCTAAAAGGAATTATCATTGTTTCTGGTAATGACGCCTGTGTTGCATTAGCAGAAGGTTTGTCAGGTTCAGAAGAAGAATTTGTAAATCTTATGAATGATAAAGCTGAAGAGATAGGAATGATAAACACTAACTTTAGTAATTCATCAGGAATTAATGATGCAGATAATTATTCTACAGTTAGAGATATATTAAAAATGTCTAGATATTTGATTTTAAATTATCCTGAATATTATACGTATTTTAAGGAAACTACTTTTACATGGGATAGAACCGGCGGTGATCCAATTACACAAGGAAATAGAAACCCTTTATTGTACAAAAATATTGGAGCAGATGGAATAAAAACTGGATATTTAGCAGTTGAAAAATATTCTTTAGCTTCATCCATGCAAAAAGGAAATAGAAGAATTACTGCAGTAGTTAGTGGCTTTGATAATAAAAATATAAGATCAAAAGAGTCAATAAAATTATTAAGCTGGGGTTTAAGAAGATTTGAAACTGTACAAGTAGCAAAAAAAGACGAGCCTATAGATTTACTTGATGTCTGGTTAGGGAAAAAAACAAAAGTTCAAGGAATTGTAAAAGAAGATATTTATTTAACAGTACCGAAAAGAAAAAAAAGTATAATCAAGGCAGTAATTGAATATAATGGACCAATACAAGCTCCAATAAGCAAAGGGGACAAAATCGGTATACTAAATGTATTTTTACAGGATAATCTGCATGAGCAGTATGATGTTTTTTCCAATGAAGACATTAAGCGTTCCAATATTTTTTCAAGAATATTAAAATCTATTAATTTCCTGGTTTGGGGAGATGCTTAAAAAAAAAGCTTTTTTTATAACTTTTGAGGGTATAGAAGGCTCAGGTAAATCCTACCAAAGCAAACGATTATATAAGTATCTTAAAAAAAAGGGATTTCAAGTTATTTTAACAAGAGAACCCGGAGGCACCACTAACGCTGAAAGAATAAGAAAATTAATTTTGCAGGATTACTTCCAAAAAAAATCTGATAAGCAGTTTGACAAAAATACAGATACATTACTTTATTTAGCCGCAAGAAATGAACATGTAAAAAATAAAATTAAACCTGCACTATTTAAAAAAAAAATAATAATTTGCGACCGTTTTATCGATTCAACGATAGCTTATCAATTTTATGGTAAAGGCGTTAACTTAAATTTAATTAACGTGATACATAAGAATATTTTGAATAAAATTAAACCTGATCTTACGTATGTTTTAAAATGCAATGTTACCAGCGCTCTTAATAGAATTAATCAACGAAAATCTAAAAACAGATATGATAAGTTTTCAAAAAATTTCTATACAAAAGTACAAAACGCATTTATTAAAATTGCAAAAAAGGATAAAAAAAAATATATGATCGTAGATAATTCAAAGAATGATAGATCTTCAGAAAATAGTATAATTAATAAATTTTTTAAAAGATATTAAAAATGAAAAAAAATATAAAAGAAAAATTAATTCTAGATTCGTATGAACAACTATATTTGTATGGATACCGCTCTAAATTTAGTTTTTTTAGAAAACTTTTAGTTGACAATAGAATTCCCAAATGTTCACTTTTATCTGGAGCAAAAGGCATTGGAAAAGCGACATTTGCATATCATTTAGTAAACTATTTACTTTCTCATGAAGAAAAAAATAATTATTCTCTAGAACAACAAAAAATTAATCCTGAAAATCATACTTATAAACTTTTAAAATCTAATATTCACCCTAACTTTTATCTTTTGAATAGCATTGAAGATGGTGGCGAAATTAAAATTGATCAAGTGAGAGCTTTACTAAAATTTTTAAGAAATACTACATATAATAAAAATATTAAAGTAGTTATGATTGATAATATTGAAAATTTGAATAAAAATTCTTCGAACGCTTTACTAAAATGTTTAGAAGAACATACAAATAACACTTTTTTTTTACTAGTGTATGACGACACTAAAAAGCTTTTAAGTACTATTAAGTCACGATGTGTAGAGTTTAAAATTTATTTAAAAAATGATGAAAAATATAGTATTTTTGAAAAATTAACCCAACAATATTTTGATAACCTGGAATTAAAAAACTTTTTTGAAACATTTTATTTTGAGACTCCTGGTAATTTAATTAAGTATATTACAAGCCTCGATATGGATAAAATTGATATTCTCTCTAATAAATTTGATAATATTGAATATCTTATTAACGAATATTTAAAAGAAGATAAGCCTGAAATTTTATCGCTATTATTAGTTTTAATTGAAAAATTTTATAATAATTTATACTTATCAAATATAAGTAAAATTAATATTTTTTATTACAACAAATTTAAAATTTTAAATTTAATAAACGAAATGAAGTTATATAATTTAGATAAAAAAAATACTTTTTTAGGTATAAAAAATATTATACAAACTGATGCAAGATAATTTTTATATTACAACACCAATTTATTATCCTTCTGGTGAACCACATATTGGTCATGCTTATTCAAGTATACTGACTGATGTTTTTGCAAGATTTAATAGAATTTCAGGAAAAAAAGTTTACTTTTTAACTGGTACAGATGAACATGGTTTAAAAATTCAAAATGCTGCTAAAAAAAATAATTTAGAACCTTTAATTTATTGTGACAAAATATCTAAGGTTTTTAAGAATTTAACTCATAAGCTAAATCTTTCAAATGATGATTTTATTAGAACTACTGAAAAAAGACATCATGTAGCTGTAAATGACGTATGGAATAAGCTTGTTAAATCCGGTGATATATACTTATCAAAATATAAAGGATGGTACTCAGAATCAGACGAAGCCTATTATGATGAAGAGGAAATAATTGATAAAGATGGTAAAAAAATTTCTACATTTTCAGGATCAGAAGTAGAGTGGGTAGAAGAAGACTCTTATTTTTTTAAATTGTCAGCTTGGGAAAAAAAATTACTTAATTTTTATGAAAAAAATGAAAAGTTCATTTTACCCAATACAAGGAGAAACGAGGTAATTAACTTTGTAAAAGAAGGATTAAGAGATTTGTCTGTAAGCAGAACTTCTTTCTCATGGGGAATAAAAGTTCCCGGAGATAACAAGCATGTTATATATGTTTGGCTTGACGCTTTAACAAATTATTTAAGTGCAATTGAGTATCCAAACATTACTTCTAAATTATATAAGAATTTCTGGCCTGCTTCTGTGCATGTTATTGGAAAGGATATTTTACGTTTTCATGCTATTTACTGGCCCGCATTTTTACTCGCTGCAAATATAGAACCACCAAAAAGAGTTTTTAGTCATGGTTGGATTTTGTCTGGTGAAGAAAAAATGTCAAAATCAAAAGGTAATATTTTAAACCCGTTGGAAATAATAGATAAATATGGAGTTGATCAGCTAAGATATTATCTAATGAAGGAAGTTTCTCATGGAAGCGATGGAAACATTTCTTTAGAAAATTTAGAAAAATGCGTTAATAGTGATCTTGCTAATAATTATGGTAATTTATGTCAACGTATATTTTCTTTCATAAAAAATAATTGCAATAATACTGTAATGAGAAATGATAGTTTGAGTAAAAATGACCACAAACTTATAAAAGAGACTAAGGAATTAATAAAAAATTTGTGTGAATTTATGGACAATCAAAATCTTAATTCCTATATTAAAAAAGTTATTGATATAAGTTTTTTAACAAACAAGTATATAAATGACGAAGAGCCTTGGAAATTAAAAAATGACGATCGTGATAAGATGAATAATATTTTACATATTGCTTTAGAACAAATAGGAATAATATCTATTTTGTTAAATCCAATTATACCACAGTCAACTTCAAAGGTTTTGGATGCTCTTAATGTTAAGGATAATTCTAGAGATTTATCGTTTTTAAAAGGTAAAAATATTTTACCAAATAAAGTAAAAATAGAGAATTTAAATATACTATTTAACAAAATTAACTAATGATTATTGATTCACACTGTCACCTAGACTATCCAGAACTATATAATAATCTTGATCACGTTGTTAAAAGAGCAGAACAAAATCAAATAAAATACATGCTGACAATATGCACAACATTGGACAGTTTTGAAAAGATTAAAATAATAGTAAAAAAATATAAAAATATTTTTGGTACTTTCGGTATTCATCCTCACGAAACCAACAACTTTAAGCAAGTAAATATGAACTATATTTTAAATTTAAAAAGAAACTTTAAAAAAATAATTGGAATTGGTGAGACAGGATTAGATTATTATTATAATCATAGTGATAAAAAAATTCAAAAAAAAAGTTTTATAGATCATATAAATGCAGCTTTAGAATTAAAAGTTCCTCTAATAGTCCATTCAAGAAATGCTGAAAATGATACATATGATATATTGAAGAGTGAAAAAAAGAATTCAGATTTAAAATTTATTATTCATTGTTTCACAGGATCAAAAGAATTCGCTACTAAACTTATTGATATTGATTCTTTTTTTTCATTTAGTGGAATAATTACTTTTAATAAATCTAATGAACTTTTAAAAACTGCATCTTTAATACCAATTGAAAAAATATTAGTTGAAACAGACTCACCGTACCTTGCTCCCGTGCCAAATAGAGGGAAATCTAATGAACCTTCTTATATAATTCACACAGTCAAAAAATTAGCTGAAGCAAAAAATCTTACAAAAGATTATGTAATGGAAAAAACTTCACAAAACTTCCTTGATATGTTCAATATAAAAATATGAAAACAAAATTAATTATTTTGGGATGTGGCTACTCATTGGGGGTTCCAAATTTAGACGGCTCTTGGGGAAAATGTAATAGGAATAATAAAAAAAATTTTAGAACTCGATGTTCAGCTTTAATTAAAAAAGGAAATAATTCAGTGCTAATAGATACTTCTCCAGATATAAGAAAGCAATTTATAGATAATAAAATAAAAGATATATCATCAGTAATCTACACGCATGAACATGCTGATCAAACTAATGGATTATTTGAGTTAAGACCTATTTATTTTAATAAGAAAAAAAAGATAGATATTTATGGAAATAAAAAAACTATAAACTATTTAAAAAGCAAATTTGATTATTGTTTCAAATACAATGGTTTTTATGCGCCAATTGTAAAAGCTAACTTTATAAAAAAAAAATTTTCTTTAGGTAGATCAAAAAATAAAGTTAATTTTAAAACTATTCAGGTAAAACATGGATATACCAAAAGTACAGTTTATATTTTTGATAAAATTGCATATATCAGCGATTGTAATGATTTATCCATAGCTAACCTTGATGAGCTAAAAAATTTAAAAGTATTAATAATAGATAGTCTTAAAATTAAAGATAATTGGGCGCATTTCAAATTGGATGAAGTATTGTACATACATAATAAACTAAAACCAATAAAGACAATACTAACTAATTTACACTCAGATATGGATTATAATTTTTTATTAAAAAAATTACCAAAAAATATTTTGCCAGCCTACGATGGATTAAAAGTATCTTCATAAAAGATAAAAAATTATTAATTTAAAAGCTCTTCAATTGTAGCAATAAATTTTTTAGATGAAGGATTGGTCATAGAAGAAAAAGTTGTGTGAATTTTTCCTTCTTTATTTATAATTATTTTATAAAAGTTCCATTTAGGTACGGCTGCTTTACCATAGTTTTTTTTAGCCCATAAATAAAAGGGGTGAGCATTATCACCTTTAACATTTACTTTTTCAGTCATAGGAAAAGTAATACCAAACTTTGCTTCACAAAAATTTTTAATTTCTTTATTATCCCCAGGTTCCTGATTTCCAAAATTATTTGATGGCACTCCTAATATTATTAAACCTTTTTCTTGATATTTGCTCCAAACTTTTTGCATATCTTCATATTGACTTGTAAAACCACATTGGCTAGCAACGTTTACAACTACTATTACATTATCTTTAAAATTAGATAATTTTAAATCACTTCCATCTAAATCACTAAAAGAAAAATCATATGCTAATTTATCATAATTAGCCGAAGTGTTAGAAGTAAATATAGACATAAATATTATTAATATAAAAAACTTAATTCTTTTTATCATAATTAACTTTAATTTTTTTTGTAACTAATAGCAGTAATAAATAACCAAAAACAGCTGACAAAGTTGACCCAGCTAAAACTCCAATTTTTACGCCGTCCATTTCACTTAGTTGATCAACGAAAGCTAAATTTCCTACAAACAAACTCATTGTAAATCCAATTCCTGTTAGTATTCCAACACCATAAAATTTTATCCAATTTGAATTAGTTGGCAATTGTGCAATTCCTAATTTAATTGATGTGTATGAAAATATGAATACACCAACTTGTTTCCCTATAAATAA
>MDSW01023160.1_pt1 | contig 10034 bp, 6 predicted proteins | sample 811171 | NCBI WGS metagenome assembly MDSW01 (sample SAMN05326641, study PRJNA326480) | marine metagenome | isolation source: seawater | place: Atlantic Ocean: North West | collected 2012
ATAAAATTAATATCATGACCCATAAATTTTAAAATTCTAAATTCATTACCAAAAAATACACTACCACCAACATTAATAGTTTTATCACTTGTGTAAATATTTGAATCAATCAAATTTGCATACTTATTAATTTGAGGATTAAATGTATTTATTATTTCAATCCCTCTTTCCTCTGCTATAGATAAAGCATTAATATAATTAACTCTATTATCAACAACCCCAGACAAAAGACCTTTAATCAAAGCAATACTCATAGGTTTAATGTCATCTATTGAACCATAGCAATTTATTTCAATTTTTTTAATTGAATCATCAATCAATTGAGATTGAATTTTACCTATTAGTTCTGATAAATCTAAATAAGGTTGAATTTTTTTAAGCATACTCATATCACTGATAGGAACATTTATAGCATTATTTAATTTACTATCAGTGATAAAGTCAATAGCTTGCTGGCATATTGATAACGATACCCCCTCTTTTGCCTCATATGTAGAAGCCCCCAAATGTGGAGTTAAAAGGGTATTTTTTGCATCTTTTAATGGATTGCTATCAGGTAAGGGCTCGCTTGAAAATACATCAATACCCGCTCCCCCAATGACCCCATCATTTAATGCATTTGCTAAATCAGATTCATTGATAATACCACCTCTTGCAACATTGATAATCTTAGCATCTTTTTTCATTTTAGATAATCTATTTTTATCAAATAAATCTCTTGTTGAATCATTAAGTGGAACATGAACTGTAATTATATCGCTACCCTTAGTTAATTCATCTAAATCTACAATCTTAACTTTATCAACATCAAACAAATCCTGATTAACATAGGGGTCATAACCTAATATTTTCATATTAAATGATAAAGCCCTATCTATTACCTCTCTACCAATTCTACCTAAACCAACAACTCCTAAAGTTTTGTTTTTAAGCTCATTACCAACAAGATTAGCACGTTCCCATTTACCCTCCTGTAAAGTTGAATCTCCTATATGAACATTTCTTGATAGAGCTAACATTAGAGCCATTGTATGTTCAGCAGCAGATATTGAATTTCCATCAGGAACATTCATCACTACCACACCATGTTTTGTAGCTGTTTTAATATCAATATTATCAACACCAACGCCTGCTCTACCTATAACCTGAAGTTTTTTGGCTGCTTTAATATGAGTCTCAGATATTTTAGTTCCACTTCTGATAATCCATGCATCAATTGTATCAATAACATCATCTAAATTATCTTTATTATTAATTCGATCAATAATTTCAAAATTATTATTTTTAAATATTTCTACTCCACTATTCGATATTGGATCTGTAATTAATACTTTATATTTCATTTAATCTCCAAAAGCAATTCATCTATTATATTTAAATACTCATTTAAATCATCAAAATATATATTACCCATGTGAGCTATTCTAAAGGCTTTATATCTAAGAGAACCATATCCCCTATCCATTCTAAAACCTCTTTGAAGCAATTTATCGTTTAAAGCTTCAATATCCCAATTTTGATCATTTTTAATACAAGTTAATGTATAAGATTCACATCCAACTTCTGGAAATAAGCTTTGACCGTGATTATTCGCCCATAATCGGGTATGCTCAGCCATTTTAATATGACGATTCCATCTTTTATCTAAACCTTCTTTATTTATCTTATCTAAAACATATTGAAGTCCAAATAAATGAGATACAGAAGGTGTCGTTGGAGTTTGATTTTTAAGATAATACTTTTCATAGGTTAATAAATCAAAATAATATCCCTTATTATCTATTGTTTTAGATTTTTCAAATATTTTATCAGAAACAGATACAACCGCAAATCCAGCTGGAAGACCCCATGCTTTTTGAGTAGAAGATAAAATGAAATCTATACCTAACTTATCAACCTCAATTTTAATTCCTGCCATTGAACTAACTGCATCAACAAGCCAAATAACATCAGGATATTTATTTTTCAATAATTCAGAAATCTCTTCTATATTACTCATAACACCAGTTGAAGTTTCATTATGAACCATAGCAAAAGTATCAAATTTTCCAGTTGAAAGCAATCTATCAACATCTTCTACTTTAACACCCTTTCCCCATTCATAATCAATTATCTCATAATTATAATTGCATTTTTCTGAAACAAAAGCCCATTTCTTACTAAAAGCTCCATTAACAGCATGCAGTATTCCTTTTGAGGTTGAATTAATAATGCCCATTTCCCATAAAGCTGTAGCAGGATTTGAAGTTAATAAAATTCTGTTTTTAGTATATAGGAGATTCTGAATACCTTTGACAATATCTTTAATTAAAACTGAAACTTCTGGTGTTCTATGGCCTATTTGAGGATGAGCCATTGCCTGTAAAACATCTTCCGGAACATGTGTCGGTCCAGGTATAAACAGTTTAGGATATTTCATAAGATATACATTTTAGTTAATACCCTAAGTTAATTATGATATAAGATTTAACAAAGATAGTTATTATAAAAAAATAAATAAAAAAATCTCTAAATTATTATATGTTAAAAATCAATGAAATATTCCATAGTATACAAGGTGAATCATCATATAATGGTATTCCTTGTATTTTTATACGATTAACATATTGTAACCTTAGATGCAGTTACTGTGATACAGAATATGCCTTTTATGAAGGTAATGATATGAGTATTAAAGATATTCTTAAAAAAGTTAAAACCTACAACTGTAAACTTGTTGAAGTAACTGGAGGTGAACCTCTTCTACAAAAAGAATCTATCAAATTAATGAAAGAATTGATTAAACTAAATTATACAGTTATGCTTGAAACTGGAGGATCACTTCCAATCAAGGATGTTCCGAAAGAGGTAATTAAAATTATTGATTTTAAATGTCCAACTAGTAAAATGCATAAAAAAAATGACTGGAATATTATAAAGGATATAACAGAACATGATGAAATTAAATTTGTAATTGGAAATAAAGATGATTATGAATGGAGCAAAGAAAAAATTCGTGATTATAACCTAAAAAATAAAACTATTTTATTCTCTCCAGTTCACGACGTTCTAGATTCTAAAAAATTATCAAAATGGATTCTTGAAGATAGCCTTAATGTGAGAATGCAAATACAACTACATAAACATATTTGGAGCCCTGAAACTAAGGGAGTTTAATTGAATTTAAATAAAATAAAGTATTTAAGTAAAAGATTTCTCATTTGGTTTTTAATATCTACAGTACCAATTATATTTATTTTATTGATTATATACTTGACAAGCCTTTTTTAAACTATTATTAAAAATTAAATTTTTACCGAAATTTGATTTAATTCAAAATAATATTAACCATTTCAACTATATCTAAAATATCAAGAAACTGATCATTATTTATATCTCCATCATCTAAATAAATATTATCTAGTATTAAATCTACTAATAGAATAACATCTAGAATATTTATAACTGAATCATTATTGATATCGCCAATAATTTCATCATCATAAAAATCAGATAATTTGTAATTAAGAAAGAAGTTTATTAATTGATCACTAGAATGAAAACCCCAATTATCCTTAAACCATGTATGGCCACCACCATAAACTTTGTAATGTAAAAATTCAGTTTCAGAATCTTGATTATAATATTTATATATCTCAACATTTTCATTTAATTGATATACATATTCTAAATTCAAATCATTATACTCACGCCAAAAATCAATTGACTCTGATACTGCCAGCGCCTGATCAAAAGTTGGAGGATAATAATCAACCGTACCATCAGCAGTTCCATGGAAATGTACAATAGGAACCTCTCTTGTGAATTCACAAGTTTGTCCGCTAGATGTATTTAACATAAAATTACCAGTCACAGAACCAAAGGCTGCAATTTTATTTTCTAATTCACATGCTAATTCATAAGCCATATATCCTCCATTAGACATACCACAAGCATAAACTCTATCTAAATCAATATCAAAATCTGTACTTATTTGATCTATCATTAAACTAATAAAACCCACATCATCTAAATTTGATTGATCCCAAAAAGTGCCAATATTCCATGCAGAAATACCCCAACCATTTGTTGCTCCTTGAGGATAAACTACCGCAATATTCATCGGGTGAGCAAATAAATCCATTTCAGAAGAAGATAATTGACTTTGAGATGTTCCACCATAGCCGTGCATATTAATTATAAGCGCTGGAGGATTAGAAGAATCTGAGTTTTCTGGATATGACATATAATAATATCTAGTTATGGAATCATGATTTATAGAAAACCATTGCCCCCAGCACATAGATATAAATAATAATAATAATATTTTTATACTAAATTTTATTTGAAATAAATGATGCATATTATAATTATTGCTTTCTCTTAAAATGAATGTATTGTTCATTGTCAACTCTTGGCTCTATTGAAAGTACATGTTTTTTTGATTCTAAAACATCAAAATAATTTGAAAATTGATTGATAACCTTATCTATACTTATTGAATAAGGTGGCCCACCATCCTTTTTATCTTTAAGAAGGGGTAAAAATAGTCCAATTAATTCTCCATTTTTTTTTAGAATATCGCTCATCACCCTAATATAATCTAACCTTTTTATTCTATCAATAGCGCAGAAGCATGTATACTCAATAACATAATCAAAATGATTAAATAGGTTAGAATTTAATTTAAAAATGTCCTGATTGATAATATTGATATTGATTTTTCTTTTTTTAGCTTGATCATTCATATTGTTTATGGCCTCTTTGGAAAAATCTACAGCTGTAACATTATGACCTTTGCTGGCAAAGTATAAAGGGTCATACCCATTTCCAGCGCCTGGAACAAAAATAGAATATCTTTTTTCAAGATTATCACACCAATCTTTAAAAACAGGAGTAACCATACCTAAATCCCAACCGGTATTATGATTTATATAGCAATCATCCCAAAACTTTGAAGATGAAACATCATGATTCATACTAATTATCAAGAATAATATTAACTAATAGAATCACATCTTGAATATTAATTGAGGAATCATTATTTAAATCCGCTAATGATAACTGATTATTATCAAAATCTAGTAACCCAAGAATATGATTGATTACTAGTATAACATCTTGAATATTAATGGTTTCATCTAAATTAATATCACCAGATTCATAAGGAATATAATTAATATCTGGAATTCCTTTTACTCGGCAGTGAAGCGCGTCAGTTGATTGCCATGAAGAGCCACCTGAGCTTGTAAAACCTAAAATTTCATGATTCGGAAGAGCTTCTTGATAAACCTCAATAGCATCATCATCCCAAGAGCTATTCATAATGGGTACAAAAACTTTATTATTTAAAATTAAAGAATTAGTATAGGGTTGGTCACTTGGAGTATAGACTCTAAATACTTCCCATGGAGTTCCTTCTGAGTTAACTTGAGATTCAAAATATTGAGCAACCTGTTCAATCATTGAGTATTGATCATGAGATGTTGGTACTGACCTAATTAAAACTTTTGTAGAAGAAAGAAATTTACCCCAGCAATCAATATGATCTATATATTCATCATTTGGATCAGCTACCACATGAAAAGTATCAATTCCATAATAATCATCCATGATATTATCAACATATGAACATGGAGGAAGAGGTATACTTGATTGATTATTTGTATTACACTCATCATTCTCAGTATAGGCAATATGAGCTGCAGCAGAAATTCCAAATCCATCTGTCATATAATTACCTCCAGTTGCTACAAAATCAGCTGAATAATAAGGCACATTTAAATGAGTTGCCACTTTAGATGGAGCTTGATTATCAGATGGGCGGGGACGATTATAAGTAAAATCAACAACAGCATAATCACCGTTACCATCTACTACCCACCACGGACCATAATCCCTTGTCCAATAAGAGTTAGTAGAACCAAGAATGAATTCTACATTATCCATATCTACGCCAGCATTATTCATGCTATTATAAGCACTATTCTGGTAACCAGAAGAAACCAAACAATAAATTTTAACATCTTCAGCCATTTCTCTTATAAGTGATGTGGATATACCGAAAGGATAACGAATTAACACTCCTTGCATTGGTTCATACTCAGCAACATTTCTAACAGGACCGGGAGGTGGGTCAGTTCTAAAACGCATCTCATCAATTATATGCATGTTATCTTTCTCCCACTCTGTTAATCCTTGTGGAAGTTCTGAAGATACTAAAAACGATAATAATATAAATAATATAAACCTATACATAAAAACCTACCTTTTAAATAAAATTTCTCAATTATATTTTAATTAAATTAAATTTAAAATAGTGTAACAAATTGTATTTTTATTCTCCATTTGAAAAATCATCAAAACAATCAAGCAACACATCAATATTTACATCATTTGAATCACATTCACAACCATTAGCTTGATTTATTTCAATGCATGCTTGACTATAATTATCTTGAAATAGATAAATTTTTCCTCTTAAATAATGAATGTTTCTAAAATCTAATTCATCATGTCCAAAATAATACTCTGGACATTCATAAAGTAAATTTTCAGAAAACATTAAACTACTATCAAAAGAAAAATTGTTTAATGCATTATAATAGTGTATATATGACAATCCAGAATAAGTATTACATTTATCCTGAGATGATATAGTTGAATTTGAATTTTGAGATTCTAAACTAAACAATGATTTATTAAAAAATATTTTTGATTCTTGTCTTAATGAATCTCTTTTATAATGAACATCAGGATCTGAAAATTCACTAGAATAATATAATTGAGTCCATCCAATACCATTGTATGATTTATAATGAGGACCTATTAAATTTTGAGCTACAAATTCATAGTTAATGGCTACAACAGATACTTCAAACATATCTAAAGCTAATTCATAATAATAAGCACTAGTACTATCTTGTACTAATTCATTTAAATTTATAGTTTCAAAAGCATCCCAACCTTGAGATAAATATTCTTCATAATCTAGAATTTGCTCCTGTTCTTGATAATCAGAAATAGATTCAGAACAAGATATCATAAAAATTATAAAAATAAATGTAAATATTTTTTTCATTTTAATTTTACCATTTTACCATTTATTATCATATCGTTATAATTTAAACTCATAATATAAATACCTGAAGGTAGAGACACACCTCTATCATTTGTGCCATCCCATATAATTGATTGGTATCCAGAATGTAATTTCCCTTTATAAATTGTCCTTACTTGTTCACCCTTAATATTATAAATATTAACTTCAATATAATTATCTTCGGGGAGATAAAAATTAATCGTTGTTTCAGGATTAAAAGGATTAGGGTAATTTTGCATTAAAATATATTCATCTGGAAATGAAAGAGTTTCTTCATATTCGTTATAAAAAATAGCATAGGAACCAAAATTGTTGATTCGTGATTTTAATTTATTATCTTCAATATATGTATTAGATAGAATCCAACTATGATTATTATTATAGTATAAACCACAATGATTTAAATCATAGCCTTCAGGTATGAAACTTAAATCAAAAGAAATAATAGCTGAATTATTTAATTCTATGTTAGCAGGATGGATTTTTATTGGATAGCCAATTAAATCTAAATTATTTTCATAATTAATTTCAGTTTTTGAAATCAAACATGGGGTTGGGCTATTTACTGATTTTGAAGGAACTATTAATTCAATTATATCATTATCAAATAAAATAGAAGATGAAAAAGAAGGGTCTATAATACCAAAAGAAACATTTAGTGAATCTTGATTGATATTAGCTGCTTGATCTCTCATTTGATAAATAAAATTAATATCACCTGAATATTTAAAGTTATATGAAGAAAAATAAATATTATTTAATGTATCTTTTAAATCTGGAAATAATATTTCTGGTTGAGAATCAATAGAATTATAATAAATCCAAAGCTTTAATGGGCGATTAAAATTATCAAAATCAACAAACTCCTCGCTAGCTAACATGTACAAATCAAAATGTTCAGTAAATATGTCATCATGTAAATAATTCATATTTAAAGTTGGTAATGTAAAATCAATAAAAAATGAATAGTCCATATTATTTGCTATATAAATGGGATCAATTTCTAGTGTATTATCTAATTGATTATTTTTTGTTAAAACTCTCCAGTTATAAGATGTATTACCTGTTAAATCAAGCTCATATTCATCTAAACTTAAATCTATATCTACTACAATAGTATCCAATGCACTTAAAGGATTATAAGTAAATTCATCTAAAGTAATTGTATCTGTTAAACTAAATATTTGTAATTCATAATATATGCTATCCATAATAAAATCTTTATTTATACTTGGATAAATATCTACATCAAGCGTATCCTCCATTTGTATTCTTTCCCATTTAAAACGCAAATTATTAGCAAGAAGATCAGAAGAAATATAAAATGGTTGATAAGGGAATCTGAAAAATAAACTGTCATCACTAAAAGTGCTTGAATCTAATTGATGATTATGTAAATCATAATAAATACTAAATTCTTTTGGCATATCATTTATTTGGTTTATTTGTACATTAAGAGTATCATTATAAAATAAAGAAAAATTAGACTCATTAGATGAAGATGAGGCTCCATCATCACTTAATTCTACAGGAAAATCTGTATTTCCATTATAATCTTTTTCTAACCCAAATGATAAGAAAGCTGATTCTCCAACCATTTCAATTGTGGGTAAATTATTATCATCAAATAAATCATTATCATAATCGCCTATCTCAAAATTTAATATGTCGTCATTTTCTTTGAAAATACCATCTCCCCCTCCTGGATGAATATCTATAATATAAATTGAATTGATTGGATCAGAATCTTCATTAATTATCAAAGAATCATTTGAAATAGTAAAATCAAAATAAGGTGTATCATTAATTGGAATTATTTCTAAAGTATAATTATGAATGTCAGATAGTGCATCTCCACCCATAGTATTATCATCAATCATAGTAACTGAAATATCAAAAGTACCATAGGCGTTAGAATTAGGTACTATCTCTATTATACCTTCATTAGATATAGCAGCAGATTGAATAATATTATTATCATCATTATTTAAATTAATTTCAAAGGAAAAACTTTGTTCACTTTCATAAATATTACCAGGATCTATTACAAAAGCCCAAATTTGATTATTGTTAGTAAAAACAATATCTTCAAACATTTCTATTTGATTTTCTCCATCAGATACCGATTCAAAATATGGAGGGTCATTAATTGGATTAATGGTAATAAAGCAATCTAGCTGTTCACTTGCTAATGGGTTGCTAACATCATTATCAAATAAATAAACAGGAACAATAATTTCACCAAAATAGTTTTCTACTGGAGTAATAACTAAGCCATCAACAGTATAAGGCGCATCAGGTGGAATATTAATCTCAGAAATTTTAAGCTCTAATTCTTCAATGGTATTATCTACATCTACTACTTCAAAATAATCCAATGATAATTCAATACCAACATCTAAACAACAGTCTTCATCATATGTAAGGTCAGTAATTTGATTGATAAGAATTGGAGCATCATTAACTGCATTAATAGTTAAATTATAAGTATATTCATTAGATTCAGCTCCACCTGCATCAATTAATTTAACTGTAAAAGAAGTGGAACCAAATTGGTCTGGTTTAGGTGTGATTTGAAATGTGTTGTCATATGGTGATAAAAATGTATCTGGGGCATCATCAAATAAAAGAGATTCATCATCAAATTCTAATACAAAAAATAAATTATCATCTTCATACTCATTTCCTGATGATATTATTGAAAGCCATAATTCTTGATAAACAATATCTTCATACATAATGATATTACCATCTCCAATGGGTTCAAAATAAGGAGGGTCGTTTATAGGATTTATATTCATATTACAAAAATATAATTCACTTGTTAATTCATCTGAATCTTGAATGTAAACAGGAACAATAATTTCACCAAAATAGTTTTCTACTGGAGTAATAACTAAGCCATCAACAGTATAAGGCGCATCAGCTGGAATATCAATCTCAGAAATTTTAA
>MDSW01085824.1_pt1 | contig 10034 bp, 10 predicted proteins | sample 811171 | NCBI WGS metagenome assembly MDSW01 (sample SAMN05326641, study PRJNA326480) | marine metagenome | isolation source: seawater | place: Atlantic Ocean: North West | collected 2012
ACAGAAAATATGGCATCTACCTGGGCAATATCTAGGCCTTTAATAGGATTATCTTTATGCACGAAAACTGCCAAGGCATCAATTGCAACTGGGATCGCGGTAGCTTTATAGCCGAATTTTGCCTCGAATGACTCGCTCTCCTTTGATTTCATTTTTCTGCTCATGGGGCCAAAATTCGAGGTGCCCTCCGTAAGAGCCGGCGGGGCTGTAGAAGAGCCAGCGGCCTGTATTTGAATGTTAATACTTGGATAAAAACCTCTAAATTCTTCAGCCCACAAGGTCATCAGATTGGCTAGAGTGTCGGATCCCACGCTGCTCAAGTTTCCAGAAACTCCGCTAGCTGTTTTATACTTCTCTATTCCTGCATCTACCTCTAGGGCGTAGGTATTGAAGGACAGGACGCTCAGCGCTAGCAGAGGCAATAGTCTTTTTGTTAAAGATAAGATAGGTTTCACCGTAAATTTCTCCGTAAAGTTATTTGAATATACTCAGGCTTTATGGGATCAATATTATCTACAAGTTTTGTGACTTTTTCGTGACTTCGTTTTTTTATGTAGGGAATCCTTTAGTCCCAACATAAGGATGCTATAGTGTTTTGGAGTACTCTTTAGCCGCTAAAAAGGTCACGAGTTTCAATAATTTATCGTAGCCTCCAGCTAAACGAGCACTAGAACGGTATTTCCCATTTATAACTATTGAAGGTACCCCAGAAATTCCAACTTTTTTTGTGAGAGCTTCGGCTCTTTTTGCTCGGTTAGTAGTAGCGAATGAGTCAAAGGTTTTTCTTGCTTTTTCCTGATTTACACCGAAGTCTGTTAAAAAATTAACAACAGCCTCCTCGGTATAAACCTTTTCGCCCTCAATGTGCAGTGTTTTAAACAGTGCGAAGTGAGATTTGGGAAGAATACCAAGCTCCGCTGCGGCATAAAAAGCCTTCGCATGGGTAAACCAAGTGTCGGAAAAAACTGCGGGCACCCTAGCGAAACTGACATAATCTTTTTGTTTCTTTATCCACTGTGCTATGTGTCCCTCAAACTCAAAGCAATGAGGGCACCCATACCAAAAAAACTCCAGTACCTCCACTTGCCCAGGTGGAGCCGAGGTGTTCAAAGGAGGCTTAATTTCCTCGTAATGCTTGCCTGCAACGAATTGCTCTTCCGCGTAGCTAGCCCCACAAAATAAAAGCACGCTAAAGAAAAGACTTAATATTGTTCTCAGCTCTTTTAGCATCTTCTAATAAAATTTTTCTTGGATTTCTACTAGTATAAGGCAGAAATGTAGGAAGATAGGACCTTTATATCTTCATCAGAAAGCTTTTGAGCTATGGCTTGCATCATAGGGTGCTTTCGAGATCCTTTTCTGTAGGCTCTAAGTTGGAGTTCAGTGTAGGCCGCATGTTGTCCCCTTAGCGAGGGATACTTCGCTGGCCCATTCCCTGCGCCATTAGGGCCATGGCAGGCAGTGCAAGCGGGTATCAGCCTTTCTTGATCGCCTCCGCGGTATAACTTTGCAGCATCCTCGCTTGTTGCTGTCTTAGTCGGACTGATAGATATCTTCTGTTTTGAATAATAAATTGCTAGGTCCCACATGTCCTCTTCCGTTAGATTACTAGCAAATGGCCACATAACTGCGTTGTTTCTTTTTTTGGTTTTAAAAGCGTTTAGTTGCTGAACAGTGTATTCGGCACCTTGGCCAGCCAAGTTTGGCCAGATCGGGTTTATGCTATTTCCATCCACCCCATGGCAGGCAACACATACCGCGGCTTTGGAGGCATCTCCTTTGGCTCCACTAGCAGATAGCGCCAGTGCTATGGTGATGACAGCAAATCTAATTTTCATATCAAGCCTCTAAATTCTAAACTTTAGGTTACAATTATACACCTGTATTTATTTTTCTTCTCTATCAGAGTGGAGAAAACTTTCGAATTTTTTAAAGATGGGAGGATGAGGTAAAAGTTTTGAAACAATCTACCATCATGCAAAAGAGCCTTCACAAGGCAAAATTTTATAAAAGCACTCCGAATTTGGTTGGATTGCCTGCAGACAAAGGTCTAGAAGTCGCTTTGGTAGGGCGATCCAACACGGGAAAATCGACGACGCTGAATACCATCTGTGGACAACACTCCTTAGCGCGCACAAGTAAGACGCCTGGTCGAACACAACATTTGGTCGTATTCGAAATAGATGAACACCGTCGCTTGGTGGATTTGCCTGGTTTTGGCTACGCAAAAGTTTCGCGAAAAACACAAGTAGCCTGGGAGAAAGAGATCAATAAATATTTAAATTATAGGAAATCATTGGTTGGACTGGTATTAATAATGGACATCAGGCATGTCCTTCAACCCATAGAGGATGAACTTCTCAATTGGTGTGCTGAAGCTAACCTGAAGGCTCATGTCTTATTGAACAAAGCCGATAAGTTAAGTCGTGGGGCTTCCAAGTCGACCCTCTTACAAGTAGAGCAAAGGCTCTATAGTTTGATAGAGCGTGGCGACCTCTCGGTTTCTTTGTTTTCAGGGAAAGAGAAAACAGGTTGCGAGGACATATGGTCAAAACTGGCGGATTGGTTCTGTAGGGAATGTCAAAATTAAATATATTTTACTGTTCTCTTAGGTGTCTATATGAATTGAGACAGGAGCATGGTCTGAGGGTTTCTCCCAGCCTCTGGGTGTTATATCGACTGAAGACACCGGAATATACTCGATCAGACTTGCGCTAGCTAGGATCAAATCGATCCTCAAGCCATGATTTTTTCTGAAACTGCCTCCCCGATAGTCCCACCAAGTAAAGGAACTAGTTTGCTCATCTACTTGTCTATAGGTGTCGATCAGGTCTAATTCTTTGAGTTTTTTAAGAAATCCTCTCTCCTCTTTGCTGCATAGGGTTTTATCCTGCCAAAGAACAGGATCGTAAACGTCTAAATCTGTGGGTGCTATATTAAAATCACCCAAGACTATAATTTTTTTGAATGTTTTCTTTAGTTCTTTAATCCAGAGACAAAAAGCTTCCAGCCAGTTCAACTTATAGTGAAATTTTTCTGACCCGATCTCGCCACCATTTGGAACATAAATGTTTATTATTAATATTCCTTCCCACTCTATTGCTAATACACGTTTTTGATCATCAGAAAATCCCGGTATTCGGTCGCTGATAAGCTCCGCATTCCCCTTAAAAAAAATACAGACTCCGTTGTATGATTTTTGACCACTGTAAAAGACTTCGAACCCTAGTCGACTAACAAATTCCAAAGGAAAATTTTGGTTCTGTACCTTTGTTTCTTGTAGTCCTAAAATATCTACAGGATTATCTGAAAGCCATCTTTTCAGGTGTTCTTCTCGAGCTCTTATGGAATTGACGTTCCAACTGGCTATCTTGACCATTCAATTTTTCCTTGAATTCTATGTAGCTGTTAATTTTTTGGTTATTTCGGCCGCGTACAGGCGTTACACTCTGGATCTTTGCTCAAGGATACTGAATGCCACTCCATTGAGCTTGAATCTAAAAGTAATAATCTTCCCTCTAAGCTTTCCCCAAAGCCCACAATGAGCTTTAAGACTTCTATTGCCTGGATACTGCCGATAATTCCTAAAAGAGGAGCAATCACGCCTGATTCAGAGCATGACTCAGAATGCCCTGAAGTATCTCGGTTGTATAAACACTCGTAACAAGGACTCTCCGCAGTGGCATTAAAAACCGATATTTGCCCCTCTAACCTTGTTGCAGCCCCGGACACAAGAGGCTTCAGATGTTTTATGCTTTGGCGGTTAATGAAAAAACGACTCTCAAAGTTATCTGTCGCGTCCACGATTATGTCGACATCGGCCATCACTCTATCGAAACCTTCTTCATCCAACACTTTGTCGATGGTAGTGATTGTAGTATTGGGATTCAGGGACATAAGGTTGCGCTTTGCTGATTCTACCTTTTTTTCTCCTATGCTGTCGGTTGTATGAACGATTTGTCGCTGTAAATTAGAAAGCTCCACATTATCATCATCTACCAATATTAAGTTGCCCACTCCCGCTGCAGCTAAATACATGCTAACAACTGATCCTAATCCGCCTAGTCCTAACAAAAGAACTGAAGACTCCATTAATCGAATTTGTCCCCCCAGATCTATTTCAGGAAGTAAAATTTGCCTGCTATATCTTAGTAAGAGTTCATCTTCCACTATATTTTCTCCAGTAGATACAACCTAATGCGTTCTTTTTTTACCCAAGGTTACTCGTTCGTTTTTGTTTAAGTCCTTGAAAGTTTCGATAGAACTGAAACCCGCGTCTTTGTATAGAGAGCGGACGCGTTCTCCCTGTAAAAATCCATGTTCAACTATTAGATAGCCATCGGGTTTAAGATAAATGTCTGAAGTCGAAATTATTCTCTTAAGGTCAGAGAGTCCGTCGTCCTCAGCAAAAATACTTTGCTCTGGCTCGGCTAAGACTTCCCGGTCCACCAGATCCATTTCATTTCTTGAGACGTAAGGCGGGTTGCAAACGATCAATGATACACTGGACTTTGCCAATGCAGAATTCCAGTCAGAAACAACGCATTTTATATTTTTTATCCCCAGATTTTCAAAGTTCTCTCTGGCAATTCGGATGGCGACTTCCGAATTATCCACAGCAATTATTCGAGCGTCCGGAAATTCGGAACTTATTGCGCCGGCAATCGCACCTGAGCCTGTCCCAATATCGGCCACGACTCTTTGTTCGCATTCCGCAATAATTTCTAGAGATTTTTCGACTAAAAGTTCTGTCTCTGGCCTGGGGATTAATACTCCCTTTCCAACTTTAAAATTTAGAGACCAGAAGCTTGCGGAACCTGTAAGATAAGCTGTTGGTATGCCAGTCAGTCTTTTCTCGATTAATTGATCGAAGAGCTCCTCCTCCGAAGTCAGCAGTTTTTCTTCTAAGTTAACGTAAAGAAGTGTGCGAGAAACTTTTAGTACATGGCTTAAAATTAATTCTGCATCCAGCCGAGTGTTTTCCATCGGTTGCAATTTCATTGAGCCGGCTTCCAATGCAGCTTTAATGGTGATTTGCTTAGCCTCCGTCGATTTATTCATCAGACAGTCTGGCCATCTGCTCAAGTTGGTGCTCCGATGTGAGAGGTTCGATTAATAAAGTGAGATCGCCCTCCACAACTTGCTCTAGCTTATAAAGTGTCAAATTAATTCGGTGATCTGTAACTCTACCCTGAGGAAAGTTGTAAGTTCTAATTCTTTCGGATCTGTCTCCAGAACCCACTAAAGATTTTCGAGTATCCGCTTGCTTTGCCGTTTGCTTATCCTTTTCCGACTTAAGAAGCTTAGCTTTGATAAGTCCTAAAGCTCTTGCTCGATTTTTATGTTGGGATCTCTCTTCCTGACACTCTACTACTATTCCGGACGGCAGATGGGTTATCCGAATAGCCGAGTCGGTTTTATTCACGTGTTGACCCCCAGCACCGGATGCTCTAAAGGTATCTACTCTTAGATCACTATTAGCAACCTCAATTTCCTCAATCTCAGATACTTCTGGTAGTACTGCTACAGTGCAAGCAGAGGTATGTATTCTGCCTTGAGACTCGGTTTCTGGTACTCGTTGCACTCTATGCACGCCTGATTCAAATTTCATCCTAGAAAAAACTTGCTTACCAGAAATCTTAAGAATTACTTCTTTGTAGCCTCCCACCATAGATTCGCTAGAACTAACTAACTCGTGATTCCATTCGGAGCTTTCTGCATATTTTATGTACATTCTCAGGAGTTCCCCCGCAAATAAGGCGGCTTCATCTCCTCCCGTTCCAGCCCGAATCTCTAAGAAAATATTAGCATCATCGTTTGGATCATTTGGAATCAGCAGTATTTTTAGTTCTCCTTCAATATTAGGAAGTAAGGATTTTATTCTTTCAACTTCTTCAGTCCCCAGCTCTTTCAATTCTGGATCGCTGTCAGTTGTCAATTCCTGAGCTGTTTGGAGTTCGCTTTGGAGATTCTCAAATCTCTCGTAGCATTCGACAATAGGAGAAATATCGGATAGCTCTTTGGACAGCTCTTTGAATCGATTCATATCATGAGCAGCGTCTGGTTTTGAGAGAAGCTCATTAACTTGTTGTCTCCTTTTAGCTAGAGCATCTAGTTTTTTCACGAGTGACTTTTGCACGGCTATTTTTTTTCTTTTTCTATATCAAGTAATTCCGAGGCAATTTTTAGCGTTTCAGGCTCATCCGCGTGTTCTCTCAGATATATGGTAGGTTTGTGCATAAGCTTTTTGCCTAGCTTGTGAGCTAACCTTTCAAGCTCAACTTTTGCATCTGCACCTCTATCTAAGGCGTTGCGCGATTGCGCAAGCTCGCTTTCAACTATCTTAGAATATTTGTCTCTGTAATTTGCAATGGTGGTGCTTACATCTTGCACTCTCATCCACTCTATGTAATCGGATACTTTGAAACTTACTATTTGCTCTGCCTCGATTGCCGCCTCCCGACGGGATTCAAGGTTTGATTCGATAATAGTCTTTAAATCATCAACGGTATAAAGATAAGCTGATTCAAGGGCCCCCACTTCACCTCTGATATTTCTGGGTACGCCTAGGTCGACTAAAAAAATAGGTTTTCCAAGTCTCTTTTTTATTGCTAGTTCGATGACATTTGGTTGAATTATTGGTGTTCTGCTAGTCACGGAGGAAACGACAACATCTGCCTTTGAAATCTCTCTTGGAATATCGGCTAAATCCACTATCTTTCCTCCGCAAATATCAGCGATTTTCTGCGAATTGGAGGCTGTTCTATTGGCGATTACGACTTCTTTAATACCCGAGTGTTTTAAATGTTTGGCAACCAAGTTTATGGTCTCACCTGCTCCTATCAGCAAAGCTGAAACTCCGTCCAAATTCCCGTGTATCTGTTGGGCTAGTTTCGTGGCTGCATAAGCCACAGAAACGGGCGAACTACCAATTTCTGTTTTAGTGCGAATCAATTTTGATGTCGTGAATGCTACTTGCATTAGTTTGTTAATCATTTTTCCTACTGTACCAGCACGGACAGCCAACTGATGTGCCTTTTTCAGTTGACCTAGGATTTGGGGCTCACCCAAGACTAAAGAATCCAATCCACTCCCAACTCTCAGCGTATGCCTAATAGCCTGTTCTCCATGGAAATTGTAAAAGTGGGGGGATAAAACTCCTAAATCCAAACTGAGATAGTTGGACACCCACTGCAAAGGTTCATCCTCCATCCCCTCTGCCGTGTTGCAATACACTTCAGTTCGGTTGCACGTGGAAATAATCATCGATTCGCGGATGCCGGACTCAGAATTTAGTTTGGGTAAGGCATAAAGTATCTGATCAGAGTCAAATGATATTTTTTCTCTTATTGCTATGGGTGCTGTTTTGTGGCTTAAGCCGTGTACCGATAAATTCATGGTCTACCCGTGAGATAAAATTATTTTCGCAGCGTGTTTTTGCATTTGCCTTAACCTTGAATAATTACGCTAATTATACATTGGTTATGGTCGTTACAGTATACTTTTGCCTATTGAGACAGAGCAGATTAATTCATGGTAATGATTTAAGGAGTCCCAAAGTCGAGGTAAATAATGCGTAGATTTATTTTAGGTAACGTATTAGTTAGAGGACTGTAGGAAAAAGATTCTTGAAAAAAGAAGTACTTTTATTGTTCATCGTGAGTGCCTATAGCAGTGGGTGCCACTCGCCCTTAATAGAGACAAAGGGCCAGCATACCACATATTCCGAGTCACTCTCGGGAGCCCCAGATATGAGCAGTGATGATCACATCAATCAACTTCTCATAGGAGAATTCACTGCACAAACCGGTGATTTTTCGGGTTCTTTCGATATCTATTCGAGATTGGCGGGCAGTATTTACGATGAAGAGTTATTAAAAAAGACAGTGAACTTCGCGCTTTTGTCAAAAAAATACGTTGAAGCGTATTTTCTTTCAAAAAAACTCTGCAAGCTCGGAAAGCATTCTGAGTGTTATGCTCGATTTACAGCAATTGCCGCTAAGCTCAATCTGGTCGATGAAGCTTTCCTCAAAAGAGCCAATATCATACCTGTTTTGAAGGATGCTCCTGAGAGTTTTCTAGGATCAATATCCAATAATCTTGCTCTTGTGGACGCATCAGCATCATCTTACGCATGTGTTTTAAGGGCTTTTAAAAGTTTGGACTTTTTCGGGGGCCTGTCGGATGACTATCCAGGTATGCTCGCAGTCATGGCTATTCAAGCTGAAGATTACAATCAAGCGATAAAGTACATAATATCTTACAACAAATCGAGGGGCTTAAACTTACCGCTTGTTAGACTTCTAATAACTAAAGCCGAGAAAAGTGTAGGGCCAGATATTTTAAGGACTTGGATTAATTCAATCCGACAATTTTCTGCGGAAGATCGCCAGTTGGCGCTTTGGGAGGCGCTTTTTTTGAGTGAACTCGGTCATTATGAGATGGCAAAAAAAGTCATCAAGAAGTTCTATGTCAGTGAACCAAACGATCACCAAGTGGCTTTTGCTTTAGCACTCTTAGAGATAAATTCTCAGCAGTTTAAAACGGCGCAGAAGATTTTCAGAGATTTATTGCTAGCTGGATATGCTCCGAATGAAGTAAATTTCAATATGGGTAGGATCTCGGAAATTGAAGGCCGTCTTAACGATGCACAAGTCCACTACAATGCGGTTCGAAAAAACGCCGATAGTCAGATATATGTTTCTTCGCGACTAAGGCTAGCATTTGTTTTATCAAGGACGAATATGTTGCACGAATCTTTAAGCATCCTGTCCGCTTTGGGTTCCTCTCATCCTGATGAGTTTATTCGAATCAGTTTAATTAAAGCGGATATTCTGGTGGAAAATGATAAGTATTCAGAAGCCCTTGATGTTCTTGGGGACGCCCTAAAAAGAGTCGGTTTTAACGTCGAACTGTTATACGCACGATCCTTAGTAGCAGAGAAATTGGGAAGAATCGATCTCATGGAAACGGATCTTGGTAAGATCTTGGAATTCGATCCAAATAATGTGGAGGCACTCAACGCAATGGGATACAGTTTGACTAATCTAACTGATCGACATAATGAGGCTTTAATATTCATAGAGAAGGCTTTTAATCTAATGCCAGATTCTTACCACGTTCTGGATAGTATGGGTTGGGTATATTTTAAGCTCGGAAAGTTGGATGAATCAATAAAGTATCTTCGGCAAGCTTATTTTTTGGTTAAGGACCCCGAGGTTGCCGCGCACTTGATAGAGGCATTATGGGCTGGGGGTATGAGAAAAGAGGCGGCAAGCGTTCTAGAAAATTCAATGAAAGAGTTTCCAGGAGATGAGAATTTAGAGGGTGTGGCTGAACGCTTTTTTTTAAAATGAGGATCTCTTTTATAGTAGTTTTCTTTTCTCTGATAATGGCTTGCTCTACTGCCCATAAAGGCCCCTATAATCAAACAACTAAGTCGCCAGAAAGGATTTGGAGTCTAGCTGGAAAAGTGTCTGTTAAATACAATTCTGGGGCTTTCGTTTCGCGTTTTCGGTGGAAACAGGGTCGCAATTCCAGTCAGATACTATTTAAAAACTCGTTTGGACAATACATCAAACTAACAATAAAAAATGGTTTATCTGTCCTGGAGAATTCAAAGGGAACTACTGTTAAGAATGGATCTTTGAAATCGCTTATGGCCAAGGAGTTGGGATGGTTCTTTCCGTTAGAGACAGTTTCTTCTTGGATTGGTAGACTCCTATACTCCAAAGGGAAATCAGGGAAACATACCGAATATGAAGATGCCTTTTCTGGATATGAGAACTGGAAAATGGTGGTTGAGGAGTTTTTTCCTAGCGATAATTTGCCAAGAAAATTAAGGTTCTCTTCGGATGAGGCTGAAATAAAGTTGATTATTAAGGAGTGGGATTTCGAAAATGGAAAAATCGATTAATTGGCCGGCTCCAGCAAAAGTAAATTGGTTTTTGCAAGTGAATGGTAGAAGATCGGATGGCTATCACAATATCCAAACTTATTTCCAGTTTTTGGAGCTTCAAGATAGTCTGGACTTC
>MDSW01135005.1_pt1 | contig 10034 bp, 8 predicted proteins | sample 811171 | NCBI WGS metagenome assembly MDSW01 (sample SAMN05326641, study PRJNA326480) | marine metagenome | isolation source: seawater | place: Atlantic Ocean: North West | collected 2012
ATCATCTCTGGCAATCAATGCCCTCCAGTCGGTTTCAACCGATTCATATCCCCAGGTATCCGCGAATGCCTGAACACGTTCCGCGTTACGAGCACACGCCGCTTTAAGGACTGGCTTGTATTCCAGATCAAAAAAATTGTTGACTTTACAATATGCATTGGAATGCGTACGACCCATAAAGCCGTAGCCAATCATGCCGATATTTAGTGGTTTTTTAGCCATTATTCTTCTCTTCGTTTCCAACCAGCCTTCAAGCAGCCGGCATTTCAAGTGTTGTAATTAAGTTAATTCCAGCCGTGAGCATTGCGAACATCGACCATTGCTTTCAGAATGACATTCCACGTATCCGGACTCTCCAGTACGTCATTCGGGAACATACAGCCATCCCAGCATATATGCTGAATGCCACGTGAAGCAGCGTCCTGGAGCCAGTATCCTGCTGTCCGAGTGATATCCAGTTTTCCGTTGGGATCGTCCGCACGACAGTGCTTACCGGTTTTATCATGTGACCCGGCACCGTGAACTGTGCCATCGTTCTGAGCCACATGGAAGTCTATCGTCCATGGCCGCAGTTTCTCTGTCATCACTTCGTAGGCAGCATAGAATTCTTCTTCAGAATATCCTTCCTGCAACAAAGCATGCTCGGCAGCATTGTATCCCATTAAATACAAATAGGTATGAGCCTGGTCAGACTGGAATCCAAAGCTCTCCGGTTTGCCAACTGCTTCCAGAACATCGAGCATATCTTTCCAACTGTGCATCCCGGCCCAGCAAATTTCACCTTCACAAGCCAAACGCTCTCCATGAGCCTCAGCAATTTCGGCTGCTTTCGTAAATGTATCAACGATTCTTGCTGTATTCGCCACCGGGTCCTTGCGCCATTGTTCAACTCCGAATTCTGCGGAATCGATACGAATCACTCCGTATTCCCGAATGCCATGCTCATTAAACACACCAGCAATTCGACAGGCCTTTTTAATCGCATCCAGAAACTTAGCCTGTTGGTCATCATCCCCCATGGCTGAATCACCAACAGTTCCCGGCCAAACCGGGGCCACCACCGAACCTACTTTTAGGTTATAGCTTCCAATTAAGTCAGCAATTTCCTTCAATTCATCTTCGCTGGCGTCAGGATCAGTATGAGGATGGAAAAGGAAATAATCCACTCCTTCAAACTTTTGTCCGTCCACTTCAGCCGCTGCCGTCAGTTCAAGCATGCGTTCTAGACTGATTGGTGGCTCCTGACCTTCTTCGTCACCTTTGCCAACCAGACCCGGCCACATGGCGTTATGTAATTTTGGAAATAGATTTGTCATCTATCATTCACTCCTGTTATTAATTGGATGAACGTCGTGTTTTATAAAAAACGGAAGCTCCGAAAAAGGAGCGTCCGTCGTGTTAGCTTATATGATCTGTTTCGATTGGATGTGTCGGTTTGAAACAGGGAACATTGTCGAATTTTAAACCACTCTGGCCCAGCTCGAAAGGATAGCGATTGCTCTTCACTTCTAAATCCTAAGGAGCACACCATCCTTTTCGAGGTTTACTGTGAATATTCGGCTCACCTCCGGACTGTAACTCAGCAACCCTCTTCTCCACTTCAGCAACCTGTTTATCGGAAACTAGAAATTGCATCGTTAACCCCAGATTAGCTGAGCCACCGGGCTCCAGTTTAATGACTCGCCCTTGTTCGCCTTCATAAGTACGAGGGTTAGGGTAGTTGGTTCCTGGTTCAATCCCGGTGACAAATCCGTCCTCTAAAGCCGTCGTATTCTTCCAAACACTAAAGCATGGTAAAGCATTTATGTTGTAACTCAGGCTAACCCCCTGAGTACTATGCGCATTTTTCAATAACACTTCTGTATTTCCGTCGTTATCCCCGAGACATTTGAGGAAATACACCTGTTCTTCGAATCCTGGCTGGGCTGCCTGATAACTATCCCATGCTTCAATTCCACTGGCAGCGTGGTCATTGCGAGGAACAAGTTCATCGATCGGCGCCACTACTTTGGAGCCTGCATCCAGCAAAGGATCACCGAAGTTTGCATGATAAAGCATTTGAGCTTCCGCGGGACTAGCCGAAAGATTCTTCACTGTGTCATTTAGCACGATCGCATTATCACCAAATCCAGTGGTAATAGTTGTTTCCAAACACAACTTGAAGAAGTGAAAGCGAGTTTCAACGACCACCCCCGAAACAGAGATCGTACCGGCGTCCGCGTCGATGGTAATTGCCGCTTTTTGAGCCGGCTTGTTCCCGATACGACCGTGTAAAGGGTACTGTAGATTATGGGTCTCTGCATCAAATTCAGGAGCACCATTACTCTCCAGGCCACACCGAACCATCATTTCGTCAAAGCCATCGAGCCAGCCAAGCCCACTTGGCTCATTCAACGGTACATACTTTGGATGCACTGGCCCCTGTACAGGAGATTTCCAACCAAAAGACTGCTTCCCGATAGTCGCGGTGGTCAAACTCATTCCACGAGTCAGCAGCACTCCAAATGATAATTTGCCATTGTTGATTTCAACAATTTCAACGCCGTCACTAAGTCCACCACGCATTGTCTTCTTTATTACACTCCACCCTTCCGGGGTGCCTGTAACGTCTCGGGAAGACAATTCTAAATGTTCGACAAACGTACCATTGCTTACCTCAGTAAGCTGCCAGGTCTTAGCCGCCATCACATACTCCAGTCATACAGGGGGGTCATCATATCCTGTCGATTATAGACGTGTTTTTACCGGAATTAAAGAAACCGTCCGGTAGAAGAAGGCGAATGTTAGAGCCTATGGCTCTTCCGGTAGGGAGATGTTGCAATCTAATGTGGCAATATCAGTGCGCTATTTAGCACTGCGACCATCAATGTGATAAATCGCCAGATGGTTACCATCCGGTCCCTTAAATTCACTTACCTTGAAAACACCTTCAACCGCGATCGGGCGAACAGTGAATTCGGCCGAAGAAGTGCCCTTCATTTCAATGATGACGCAGTCATATAACGCTGCTCCCGGGCCAAAACAGCACTCCATATTATCTCGAACCAATACAAACTTCTTGATACCTGATTGCTGAAAACTAGGCAGCATATATCCCCGAATACGCACTAACTGACCTTCTAATGCATTAATTTCTTTAGTCAGCATCTCCGGTTTAAAGGGAGCACCTTTTTCGATATCGAATTTGATGGTATCAAACGAAATATCTTTGATACGGTTCTTATCAGGATTCTGAGCCTGGACATGTACTCCAAAAATCAGAAGCAATACAAAGCAAATGTATGATTTAAATTGAGTCATTTAAAACTCCCGCATCACACCCAGCGGGGCAATTCTTTTTATTGAATACCATCCGCTTCCAGATGGTAATATCCGCCCTGCATCTGTCTGTCTCCTGTTGCTTCTTTTGTCGATCCTACAGCCAGATGCGGGGTCACATCTATCGACATTGTACCCCAAAGTCGGTGAAGTTTCATATCATAAGTTAATTCATCACCCGGCTTAAGATCGACTTCCACCATATCCCAGGGCTTGGGTTGGCCGCCAAAACAGCACGCACTGAGGTCACCCACGAGTACAAAACGGGAGATATTTCCCAGGCCATTTACTCCCGGATGAACATACCCTTTGATGAAGACCGATTTCCCGTGGTACTTAGCCGCATCCTGGGAAATAGGTGAGCCGGCAGTCGCTCCTTCGCTATCCAGCGTGTAAAAACTGATACGGTCGTATCCTTCGGGAACTTCTGTCATATACACGAAAGCCGCCCAGGAACCCCCTACAACGAAACAAACAGCGCTCAATGCAACACCTGCTTTAGCTACCTTCTCACCAGTCAACTCAAAGTTGTTACGTCGAATTTTATACAGGCCTAACACCCCAATCATGAACCCGACGACTTGAATAGGTGCATACAATACAAACCCATCAGACCCCAGCAACAATAATAGCGCGACCCCAACCAATGCCAAGACCAGAGAACCGACAGCCCAACTGCTAAATGATCGATATTCACTAACGTCAATTTCTCTGGGATTACTAGAAAAAAGCTGGTAATCGCGATCTGAGCGATCGTCGCTAAATAAACTATCTTCTGTCATGGTTTACCCGTAAGTGAAAGAGCACAATACTACAAATTCAATATCGTCTCGCTCGTCGACTGCGATTGCAGAAGAAACGGCAGGGTTGGCAAGCCCTTAAAAAAACAGGTATTAAGAACCAATTAACCCATAAAATCGAAACTGAATAATCCGGTTACCCAGGCTGACTTCCAACTAGCTACTAGAACCACTCATAATGCGCCACTGCACAAATAGCAAACCCAAACCGGCTAGAAGTGGTACGCCCAAAGCATACCAAAGGTTCGCTTCCTGTGGGTGAGATTCTACTGCCTCTTCGCTTGTGGTTGGCAGTAGAGCTTGTTCCAACCGTGGAGACGACTCTAATTCCAGTGTGGAGGGAATAGCTGTATCCTGAACCGTATCGGTTGAACTTGTACCACCGGACACTTGTTCATCTTTAGCGGCCTCCTTCAGAGCGGGTGATTCAATCGTATTCGAGGAAACAAAAGTTGTCTTACCAGGCTTTTCAATAGATGAACTCTTTGGAGTTTTGGTATCGCCACGTCCACTATTGGTGGGACCGAATGGGAAGAACGTGTTGGCTCGTTTAACCGCCGCCGGGTCAATTTTCTCTAATGCTTTTATTTGGTCTTTGGCCTTTGGCAATGGGCACTGACGCAGGTAATTAATCACGGGTACGCGAACCCAACTTGTTTCCTCATCAGCATCCTTAAACAGTTTTACCATACGTTCAACCTGACTCCAGTCTTCCCAGCGAGCCAGATCGGGGATAACCAGATCTGCCAACTGAGGGCGATCCAGCATGTATCGCATCGAAACTAAAATACGATCCCTGGGAATAATATCGGCTTCAGTACCGTGGAATCGCAAAGCCATCACGGCTGCATAGGTATCAGCGTATTCCGACTTTTTATTTCTAATAAAGAGATCCTCAATCAGTTTTAATCCATCGGGCCCCTTGAGGGTTAAGTAGCATCCGATCATTGCATCCAAACCTGCTTTTTTCTTGCGATCAGATGAACTCAGTAAGGACTCCAGCATCGGAAGATCTTTCTCAGAACCACAGACGCCTAGCATGGTTAGATACAAACGACGACGGCTCGCCGGAACCTCGGAATCCTTAATCCAGGCAACCAGCTGTGTATGATTCATTTTTGGTTTAAGAGCTTTCACAGCATCATAAGGACTCTTGGCAAATTCATCGTAAGCATCACGAGCCAATTCTTCATCTTCGTTCTCAAGATATCGCTGAAAGAATTCGAGTCGGGCTGAAGGATCTTTAGGCAGTGAATCGAGTTTGAGGATGTAATCCTGAGTTGTTTTAGCGACCTCAAGCGGCGTCGACCACATGAGCTTTGGAGGATCTACAGCCATGACCAGGAAAGTGGTACCAACCTTGGCCTCACCAAAGTAAATTGCTTCAATCGACTGATCTGGCTTTACCAGTTCTTTTCCCTTCACGATCGTTGCTACCAGGAATTTAGCCCGTGGAATCTCTTCACCTTCGGCTAGCTGAGTTCCAGGTCTAATCGGCGGTGGCAGTTTTACCAATTTGGCAAAAACCACGGCATCCATCGAAGCTATTTCTTCCGTAAACGTTTGCGTTGTTGCGACACAAAAAGGACATGCCACTGCCTGAGAAACATATGTCAACATAATCGCGAAAAATGAGAGTACCGATGTATAGAATGTCAAACGTTTCATAAATTCACTCAGGAAGTCCTAGGGGAATGATTTCATCAATTTGTGCCGGCACCGCATCGGACGACGTTCTTACAATAATACCTTAGAAACAGCGCGTTTTTCAATGACTTTCCCGACTGGAAATTAGTACTAGCCGCTACCGCATTGTATAGATTTTGAGGGCATGCAAAACGACTAGCAATGCGACTGAAGAAGAAGCCCCCTGCTATTTACCCAAAGCTTTAGATACATCCGTCTTATATGCACTGGTTGCGGGTATAAATCCAACAACAATGGCTAACAGAATTAACCCCGGGATTATCAGAAATTCGGAAGAAACGGAATTCAACAGCGGTATGGGAACAGGCAAAGGTGGGGCGAGATCAAAAAATCCAATCTGTACACCAGTTTGAGCTTCGATAACCCCACTAAATGCTGCGATTAATCCGTGTCCTCCAAGGATTCCCGTAAGTCCGCCAACTAATGAAAGAACCATTGATTCCAGAAGCACGATGTTGTAAACCGTTCCACGACGTGCTCCTAATGCACGAAAGACAGCTATTTCACTACGACGGTCACTCATCGAGTTGTAAATACTAACCAAAATGCTCACACCGGACATAAAACAAATCAGGACCGTCAGAACTAACAACAATGTCTGTACCGGGCTAACAAAATAATCCAGTAGGCGCCGAATTTCAGTGATCGGGAATACTGCCTGGGCTGTATTTCCCTCGTTCACTTGGTTTTCGATACCAATCGAATACAACGGATCCATGCGGACTAACATCGCAGTGATTTCACGTTTTTCCACCGGAAGCACGTAGTCTTTGTCGGTAATTTTATGAGCAATTTGATTTGTTCCATAAATATCTTCTTCATTCTCCAAAGGCTTTGCATGATCACTCATACGATAAAAACCTTCCATGTTAATAAAGACGGCTCTGTCATTAGGTGTGCCTGTTGGCTCAAGAATACCTACCACAACGAAGTTTGTTGCGTGCGCATCACCCTCAGCCGAACCATGTGACGGATTGATAGTATCACCAACCTTCAACTCTCGGTCCTCTGCCACCACCGATCCTACCAAGGCTTCGAAAAAGCCATTCTCCTCATCAAATTGTTCAATGTTGCGGCCACCTTTATTCATTTCGTAGGGCTGATCTCCCTGCGGACCGTATTTCAACAGCGAGAACATTTCTGGTGTCGTCCCCACGGCGCGGTACGGACCTACGTAATCGCCAAGACACAAGGGTATGGCAAAATCTGTGAACGCTGAGTACTTGCCCTCCCGTTTCCACGGATAGAGTTGTTCATGCTGCTGTTCCACAATCCTATCAGTGGCAACAGCTGCCAGAATGCCGACCGGAGAATTTAGTGCCAAACCTGAAGCCTGTAACGCAGTGCGTGCCGCCTGTTGATGCTGCACCGCTTTGAAAGAGTATGACCCACTATACTCGAGCTCCCGCACTTCTTGATTCTGAAATTCCAGATAGTAGTCATACGGAATATTCTCAATGGGCTCACTAAGATAATAAACCGAATTTAAGACCAACTGCAATTTACCTCCCTTGGCTCCGATCACCATGTTGTAGCCAAGGGTTGCATTCGCATTGAATGACTTCTGGACAATCCCAAAGATGGCGAGCACGGCCACCACCAGCCCGACTCCCAGCGCCATTGAGATCATCGTCAGTGATGATGACAGCAAGCGTTGCTTAATACTGCGCACAGCAATCGTCAGTAAATTCACTACTTGTCTCTCCCTGCATCAGCCTCAGCAGCAATCAGATTGATATCCTCAAGATTATCAATTCGATCAAACTGTCCAGCCACTTCCATAGTGTGCGTCACCAGAATTAGTCCGACGCTGAACTCCGAACAGGTCTCTTTGATTAGATCTACGATACCCTGTTGATTCGCCGGGTCGATATTTGCAGTTGGCTCATCAGCTAACAGGAGGCGAGGCCGATTGGCCAATGCACGGGCTACAGCCACTCGCTGTTGTTCCCCAACACTCATTTGATCCGGTTTATGCTCCAGGCGATGCCCAAGCCCTACTCGTTCTAAAAGCCAACTGGCGTATTCCTGATCAGGTACATCTTTGGCAAAACTCATTCCCAACAAAACATTTTCAAGAGCAGTGAAGGCTGGCAGCAAGTTGAACGTCTGAAAAACATACCCAATATTAGATGCTCGAAACCGATCCCACATTGGTTCAGAAAACTGGGTGAGTTCCTGATCCAGAAAATAAATTTTACCGGAGTCTATGCTGGCAATACCGGAAATACAATGAAGTAAAGTTGTTTTACCGCCTCCGCTTCTTCCAAGCAACACAACCTGCTCGCCACGATCCACCTGAAAACTGGGGATGTCGAGTATTTCCAAACGGCCACCGTCTGGTTGTGCAAACGACTTTTTTAAGTCTGAGATCTTTAACATAGAAAAGTTTTTTCATTGAGCAACGAAACTATTACGTATATTTCGTTTAATCAGTTCATATAAATGTAGCACATGTTTGAAAAAACGAGCAGCAATCTACGGGACAATTCAGCAATTGCCTACGCGTCCTCTTCGGCCATATCACGAGCATGATAGCTACTGCGTACAAAGGGGCCGCTTGCTACCTTTTTAAAACCCATCTTTTTAGCAACATCACCAAGCAGGGTAAATTCTGCGGGGGGTATGTAACGCTCAACGGGTAGATAGCGTTCACCAGGCTGCAGGTACTGCCCCAGTGTCAGAAAGTCGACGTCATGCTGGCGTAAATCTGCAAAGACTTCGAATAACTCTTCATGGGTTTCCCCTAATCCAAGCATCAATCCACTTTTGGTTTTGATCTCAGGATTGATTTGCTTAATTCGGCTGAGCATCTTGAGTGTCCAGCTATAGCGAGACTTGGGTCCCCGAACTTTTCGATACAGTCTCGGTACGGTTTCGACATTGTGATTGAATACTTCAGGGGCTGACTCAATGACACGATCTAAAGCTTCATAGTTATCGACAAAATCTGGAGTAAGGACTTCAATAGTGGCTCCAGTACGAGCGCGGGTCTCTGTCACACAATGATAATAATGCTCCGCACCACCATCGGGTAAATCATCGCGTGTGACTGACGTGATGACGACGTGCCTGAGCCCCAGGCGATGAGCCGCCTCGGCGACGCGTTGAGGTTCGTCAGGTTCCAATTCATCTGGTTTACCACGACCTACAGCGCAGAATCCACAGGGGCGAGTACAAACATTACCCAAAATCATAAATGTGGCTGTTAGCTGGGAATAACACTCCATTCGATTGGGGCACTTGGCGTTATCACAAACAGTCTCCAGCCCAAGTTCTTCCATCAGCCCCTGGGTAAAATGATTTGCATTCCCCTTGGGCACTTCACGCCTCAGCCAGTCAGGTAGTCTCCGGCGGGGTGGTGTCTCAGACGGAGCTTCAATAATGGGGAGTTCCGGAAAGGATGTTTGTGTGTCCAACTGTTAATTCCAGTATCCAGTTAGTAACTTAAGAAAGCTTTCGAAGTTCAGGATGGCCTGTATGCATATGATAGTCTCGACATTCAAATACATCAGCAAATGATTGTACCATGGCCGCACGAACTTCAGCCATTCTAACAACCTGCCTGCGTTCGGCCAGCAGGCTACTCATCGTTGCCCGAGATTGATCTGTTGGTATGTTAATGGCGGAATCAACATACCCATAATCACGCATTTCAGGTTCGACATTAAGGTAAGTACCAAAACAACTAACTCCACGCTGTATCGCCATGGCTGTAACTGCCAACAGTCCCGTCCGTCCCCAAATGTTGAAGTCTAGCTCGCTGGATAGAGGTGTGTAAGACAACTCTTCCAGTGCTCCCATCACGGCCTGACGAACTAACTTCAGGACCTTTCCGGCTGATAACTGATACGAATTCATCGGAATAAGTGGATACACTGCCAATTGACCTGGACGATGAAGAATACATCCGCCACCTCGCGAAACCCAGACTGATTTCAGCCCGTCTGTGTTCCTGTGATTCGAACTCAGGCGAATATGAGCGTGAGACCCCCTCCGCCCAACAGAAATCACTGGGTCATGTTCACAAAGCAGCACTTGAATCCGGTCGGATGCATAGCTCTGAATTTCCACTAACTGACGCTGTAGTCTCAGGAACCTGTTCAATTCCACTCGTCCAAGCATGTAAAACGCCATTTTGGAATCTTCGCGACTAAACATGATCTTTACGGCGTCCTCAGTTTCTGGGCATCTACAAACAGTTAGGCC
>MDSW01208439.1_pt1 | contig 10034 bp, 8 predicted proteins | sample 811171 | NCBI WGS metagenome assembly MDSW01 (sample SAMN05326641, study PRJNA326480) | marine metagenome | isolation source: seawater | place: Atlantic Ocean: North West | collected 2012
CACAAGAAGAAAAAGAAGTAGAGATAGATCCATTTGAAAAAATGAATAGAGTTGTTTTCAATATCTCAGATTCAATTGATCAAAATTTTTTACGCCCAACTGCGGAAATTTATAGTGAATATACACCTTTATTTGTAAAAGATTCGGTTACCAATTTTTTCCACAATATTACAGAAATTGATACTGTTATAAACCAATTACTTCAGGGTAAACCAAAATTAGCTGCGCAAGATACATTAAGGTTTTTGATCAATACTACAATCGGAGTTGGTGGTATTTTTGATGTAGCTAGCAGAATGGGTTTTGAAAGACATGATGAAGATTTTGGGCAAACTCTTGGTTACTGGGGTGTATCATCCGGCCCATATGTATTTATACCTTTTGTTGGTCCCTCAACAGTAAGAGATGTGTTTGGTATTCCTTTAAGTTGGTATGTATCAGGATCATTTGCAATAGAAGAAGATAGAACAAAAATTATCTTCTCATTTTTAGATGTAATTGAAACAAGAGAAAGAATCTTGGCAGCCGAAAACTTAATTGTTGGCGATAAATATGAATTTACTAAAGATGTTTTCTTACAGTCAAGGGAACATTCAGTTAAAGATGGTAATGTCGAAGATGAGTTTCTCAGTGAATTTGAAGATGAGCTCTTTGATCTAGATCTGCCTTAAAACCACTAAATATTTTTTCTAACTCTATTGACCCATCTTTAACATTTTCTAAAAGCTGTCTTCTCATATCCTTAGTGTGAGATATTCTTCTTATTATTTGAACTAAGTGGGTTATAGCCCTATTAACATCCTTTTTATTTTCTAAATCAAGAATATAGGACATATATTTTTGCATACCTACTGTGAAATCAAGTCCAGTATCTTCTTGATAAATTTCTTTATCAATTTGTAATAGAAATGCTGGGTCTGAATAAATTTTTCTACCAAGCATCACCCCATCTACATTGTTTAAAAGTTTCTTAACTTCTGATACTTCTTCTATGCCACCGTTAATAATAATTTTTAGATCTGGAAATAAGTCTTTCATTTTGAATACCAGATCATAGTTTAGAGGCGGTATAGATCTATTCCTTTTAGTATCCAGTCCGCTTATTGCTTTTCGTGCATGAATTACAAATGTATCAATTTCATGCTCAGAAATAGTAGAGATAAAATTTTTAAGATATTCTTCACCTTCAAAATCATCAACTCCTATCCGACACTTAATAGAAAATGGTATATCTATACTCTTCTTTACTTCATTTACGCACTTGCTTAGTAAATCAACGTTTTTCATTAGGAAAACACCAAAATTACCTGATTTAACTTTTTTTGAGGGACATCCTACATTTAGGTTAATCTCATCATATCCATATTCCTGTCCTATAATCGCTGCTTCAGCTAGAGATTTAGGATCAGAGCCACCTAACTGAAGTCCTACTGGATGTTCGCATTCATCATAACTTAGCAACCTATCAACGTTGCCTTTTAATATTGCATTAGCATGTATCATTTCGGTATAAAGCATTGATCTTTTTGTAAATTGCCTAGTTAGAAACCTGAAATGTTTATCAGTTTTCTTCATCATTGGTGCGATACAAAATCTATGAGAATTTAGGATCATATGTAATAGATAACACAAGCCAGACCAACAGTTGTCAAAACAATAGTGTAAGGCAGTGCCTTATATACCATCCTCATGTATGACAAGCCTATTAAGGGCGCTAATGATGATGTCAGTAAGAAAAGAAATGCAGCTTGGCCATTTGGAGTTGCAACACTAGGTAAGTTGGTTCCTGTATTAATTGCAACAGCTAATCTATCAAATTGATTCTGTGTTATTACGTTATTTTCCAGTGCTTGAACAATTTCATTCATGTAAACCGTAGCTACAAAAACATTATCACTGATAGCAGACAATGCACCATTTGCTAAATAGAAAAGTGGTACTTGGGTATTTTCTGATGTAGCTAAAACCATCTCTATTACTGGAGTGAATAATTGTTGATCACTTATAACAGCCACAATAACAAAAAAGATCACCAACAATGCTGTAAATGGTAGAGATTCTTTAAATGCACCACCGAGCTGATGTTCTTCAGTTATACCTTTAAAAGCAGTCAAGAAAACCATTAAAAATAGCCCAATCACACCAACAGGTGCAAGATGGAACCCTAGAGCTAAAATTAAACAGATACCTAATATAGCTTCTATAGTTAAATGCACTCTATCGACATCAGTTCTTTCGGCATCTGCTATCTCAGCTTGAGAAATAATTTTATTTCTTAAAGTTTCTGTTAACTCAAAGCCATAGTTAAAGACTTTAAATCTTTCAATTAAGACACAACAGAATAATCCTGAAATTAAAACAGGTATTGTTACAGGTGCCATTCTGTAGAAAAATTCCATAAATTCCCATCCTGCTTTATCAGCAATCAAAAGATTCTGAGGTTCTCCTACAATAGTACAAACACCACCAAGAGCTGTCCCAACAGCACCATGCATCATAATATCTGCTAAGAATGACTTCCCTTGTTCAAATTCGTTTTTATCTATCTCATTATTTTTAAAGCTTTTCTCAAATACGTGGTAAAAACCGATAGTTACTGTAATCAGGACAGCTGTTACTGTTAGAGCATCAAGAAATGCGGATAAAAAAGCTGCAGAGATAACAAAGAGTAATGATAAAAGTATCTTGGATCGGATTGCTTGTAATAATTTAGTAAATATAACCATAAGCAGATTCTTCATAAAGAAGATTGCAGAAACCATAAATACCAATAATAGAATTACTTCTAAGTTCGTTTCTATTTCATGCAGAACATGTTTTGGGTCAGTAAGACCAAGCAATAATGCTTGGAAAGCAATTAAGCCACCTGGTTGCAAAGGATAGCACTGTATTGAAAAAACTAAGGTAAAAATAAATTGAAGTAATACTATCCATCCAAGAATAAAACTACTATCTGGTCCTGCAAATGCAAATAAAACAGGATTGAGAACTAGGAACGAAATAATGCACGCTTTATACCAAACGGGAGCTGCACCTAAAAAACTTTTAAATATTGTATTTAACACTTCTGTTATAAAAGTTTACATTATACAGACATGAGAAAATTATCGTCTAGTTTTTCAATAAAACAAAAACCTAAACCCAATGATTTAATTGTTGGTATTAATGCAAATAAAGAGATTCTTTTTAGTAAATCAAAGCAAACTTTTATGCATGAGAATACGTTTGAACAAGAATTTCAAAACTTTAAAATTTTTCAAATTGGGCAGAATTCTGTTTTTTTAACAACAGAATTAAATGTTTATGACCCTGATTTAATTTATCTAAGCAAAAAACATATGTACCCGTACCTTACCGATGAATCGTTGACACTCATTTCAAGATCTTTTCAGATTTATGATTGGGTTTTTAAACAAAATTTTTGTTCAAGAACAGGAAATAAACTTAGTGAAGTTCGTGATGATCTGTCAAAGTATTGTGACAGCTGCTCAAGGGAGTATTTTCCAAAAATGTCACCATGTATCCTTGTTTGCGTAAAGAATAAAGGGCGAATTCTGCTTGTTAGACATAACAGCGAAATTCGAACCCTTTCAACAGTTATAGCGGGTTTTGTAGAATTAGGGGAAACTCTGGAAGAATGTGTCGCTAGGGAAGTCAAAGAAGAAGTAGGTCTTGATATTACAAATATTAAGTATGTTTCAAGTCAGTCCTGGCCTTTTCCAAACCAACTGATGATGGCATTTTCAGCAGATTCTTTAAATGATGAACTAAGTATTGATAATGATGAGCTCTTAGAAGCAAACTGGTTTTCAGGTGAAGATTTACCTAATATTCCACCAGAACCATCATTATCAAATTTCTTAATAAAACAGACTATTAACTCCCTGCTCTAGGGTCGTTTTTAGCTCTTCTAACTGTTTTTTTCTTAGCAGGCTCAATTCTGTTACCAATATTGTCATCGATTGGTTTAGGAGCAGGTGTAGGCGCTGGTTTTACATTACCGCTTCTTGGTTTCGATGGTTTTTTAGCAACTGGCTTTCTAACAGGTTTTTTAGGACTTGCCTCAGAAACTTTAGAATTTTTTTGAACTCTCTCTTTATTTTTAAAATTTTTATTGTCCTTAAAATTAGAATTTTTATTTCTATTTTGTCTTGGATTTCTTCTAAGGTTCTGTTTTCCTTTATTACGGGGATTGTATTTTCTTCTCTGTTTAGGTTTAGGCTTGTCTTCCTCTCCTTTAAAGAAATTAAACAATGAATCTAGTAGACCTTTTTTATTAGAGTCAATTTTAGGAATATTTCTAAACTCAACATCTTCAACTAATGCTTTATTTTGTTTTTTTGGAACTTTTACATTGTAAGTTGTTCTGTTTTGAAAAGCTTTAGAAGATTCTTCAAGCTCCTGTTCATAATCAAAATATGCATTTTTCTTAATCTCAATGGTGTAATTATCATTCTGCTTGTATGGATCAATGAAAGTCATAATTTTATTTGAAAATTTTCTTTCTAATTGATCGAGATTTGGTCGATATCTATTGAGTAGTTCATTCGCAACATTAGGAGAAACTTTCAGCATTAAAATACTAGATTTATTATTAATAGATTTCTCAGTTATTAATCTAAAGATTGATTCGCAGACTGAAGCAACTGATCTTACCCAGATTGTTTTACCCATAAGATCATTAAGGGCTGGTTTAATTCTCTGTCTAGACATTTCCATTAAACCGAACCTAGATATTTTATCTAATTGAATGCGAGCATGATCTTGTTTTGTTGATTCATACATTGCTCTTTCAACTTTTTCATTGCTTTTAGGATCTTCCATATCTATGAAATCAATAACAATAAGACCACCAAGGTCACGTAGCTTAATTTGTTTGCCTATCTCAGAAGCTGCTTCAAGATTTGTTTTGAGAGCAGTCTCTTCAATATCACCACCTTTAGTAGATTTAGCTGAATTTATATCGATTGAAGTTAATGCTTCGCCAGAATCTATTACTAATGAAGCCCCTGATTGAAGTTTTACTTCTCGAGAAAAAGCTGATTCTATTTTTGATTCAATCCCATAACTTGCAAAAAGTGGAACTTCATCATCATAGAGTTTAATTTTTTCAATAAAATCTGGAACGATTTTATTTGCATAAGTTTTTGCTGATTTAAAATCATCTTCATTATCAACAACTAATTCACCAATCTCTTCCTTGAAGTAATCCCTAATAGTTTTCTGTATTAAGCTTTGATCTGCATAAATTAATTGGCTCGATTTTGAACCTTTAATAGCTGTTTCTACTTCGACCCAAAGTTTTTTAAGGTATTCAAGATCCCATTTAAGTTCTTCAATTTGTTTGTCAATTCCAGCAGTTCTGATTATGACACTCATATTCTCTGGGATATCTAAAGCATCAATTAGGCCCTTAATTTTATCTCTTTCTTCTCCGTGTATTCTTCTTGAGATCCCACCACCAGTAGGGTGGTTAGTCATAAGAACTATATATCTGCTTGCAAGAGAGACATAGGTAGAGAGGGCAGCGCCCTTATTAACTCTCTCTTCTTTTTCAATTTGGACAACAATATTGTCACCTTCTTTAATTTTAAATCTATCCATACCTGTTTTTGATGGATCGAAATATTCAGGTGAAAGTTCTTTGAATGGTAGAAAACCATGTCTAGATGAACCTAATTCAACAAAGATTGCTTCAAGACTGCCTTCAATCTTTGTAATCTTTCCTTTGTGTATGCTTCCTTTTTGAAAGTTATTGCCTTCGAACTCAAGATCAAAGTCTATGAGTTTATCGCCGTCAATTAATGCACTTCTTCTGCCATTAATTGAATTTGTATCTATAAGTATTTTTTTCATTTTATCCTTTGTTAAAAAGGATAAGAACAACGGATTATGCTTGCATTCTCTCTGGAATTAGCATTCTTTTGATATTGATTAATCTAAATATTGTTGTTCTTATCATTATATTTGTAACTATTTGCCTACTTTTTAATAAATTTTGTTTTTCGTTGTAAGCTAAGGTGGTTATTTTACAGCAAAATGAGTGAAATTAATTTTTTTATTGTAAATAAAGATAATGATGGCCGAAGGCTAGATAATTATCTTTTCAGCCAATTCAAGAAAGGTATACCTAAATCTAAAATTTATAGTTCAGTACGTAAAGCTAAAATTAAAGTAAATGGAAAAAAAGCTAAGCCTGATCAAAAAGTTAAAGATGGCGATAAGGTTACATATCCTTTGTTAGTGCAAAAATCTAATATAAGCGATTCTCCAAATCTCCAGGAACATTTAAAGCTAATAAAACATTCTATTCTTTATGATTCAAAAAATTTTATCGTGATTAATAAGCCTCCAAACTATGCAGTTCATGGTGGTTCTGGCTTAAATTTCGGTATTATTGAGATAGTCAGAAAACTTTATAAATATTCAGAAAACTTTAATCTTGCACATCGGTTAGACAAATCTACCAGTGGCTGTCTGATTATCTCTAAGAAAATGTCCTCTTTAAGAGACATACATAAACAATTTAGAGAAAGATCAATTAAAAAAATATATCAATGTATCGTACTTGGAGAATGGCCTCATGATCTAAAAAAAGTAAAAAATAAATTAGATACAAAAAAAATAGATAAAAAAGAGCAGAAAACATTCAGATCAGACAGTGGCAAAGAATCTTTAACTACATTTAAGATAGAAAAACAATTTGATAAATTTACTCAACTTATTGCTATGCCTCATACAGGCAGAACTCATCAAATTAGATTTCATTGTTTTGATTCAGGATATCCAATAGTAGGCGATAGAAAATATTCCAATGATATGTCGAAAACTTTAGCAAAGAGATTGATGTTGCATGCAAAACAAATTGAGTTTCAAGATAACGGTGAAAAAATCATTATATCTACTGATGATGATTATGGCTTATCAGAATTCAGAAATAGTATTTAAAATAAATTTTAAATGAAGGCTGGTAGGGATGAACGGACTTGAACCGTTACGCTTTGCAGCATGCGAGTTTGAGTCGCACGTGTCTACCAATTCCACCACATCCCCGTAATTGGTATGATACAACCTATGCCTAAAGACATCTATAAATCTGAATACGATTATGCAGTACCTGAAGAATTAATTGCCAAATTTCCTCTTAACAATAGAGTTGATTCTAAATTACTTTCTTATTCAGGGAAAAAATTCAATATAGATCCTTTCAAAACAATCTCTAAATTTTTTCACAAAGATGATCTAATTGTTTTTAATGAAACTAAAGTCTTTAAAGCTAGACTTTTACTCACAAAAGAAAGTGGTGGTAAAGTTGAAATATTTATCAATAAAATTAGAAATAAATTTGAAGCCATATGTCTGACTAAGGGTTTAAATTTAAAAAAGAAGAAACAATTGCTTAAGGCAGAAAATTTTCCTTTAAAAATACAAATTCTTAATAATGAAAATGGCTTAGTTCATATAAAATTTAATCAAAATATAGATGCTTTATGTGAAAGTATTGGTCATGTTCCAATACCTCCCTATCTAAATAGGGCAGATCAGGAAGATGATGTAGATAGATATCAAACAGTTTTTGCCAATCATAAATTTATTGAATCTGCAGCTGCACCCACTGCATCTTTGCATTTTGATGATGAATTATTCAATTCAATTAGTAAGAACTTTAATACTTGCAAGATAAGTCTCGCTGTAGGTCTAGGAACCTTTAAACCTCTTTCAGACGACCCAATAACAGAATTAACAACTCTTCATGATGAGGATTTTTTTATTTCCGATGACGCTGCTCAATTAATTAATAAACAAATGCAAAATAACAAAAGAATAATAGCAATCGGGACAACTACATTACGTGCATTAGAAGCAGCATGGTGCAATAAAGATAAGATTGTTTTATCTGGTAAAAGTACGACTAATATTTTTATTAAAGAAGGATATAAATTTAATGTTGTAAATATCTTAGTTACTAATTTTCACTTACCTCAATCAAGCTTGCTGATGTTGGTTTCAGCATTCAGCGGAAAAGAATTTATACTTTCAGCCTATAAACATGCTATCGACAAACAATTACGCTTTTTTAGTTATGGCGATGCGATGATAATAGAAAGATGACATTTAAAATTTCACACTCAGCAGGTTTTGCCAGAAGAGGTGAGTTAACTACTAAAAGCTCATCTATACAAACACCAGTTTTTATGCCTGTAGGTACTTATGGAACTGTAAAAGGGCTTACACCCGTTCAATTACATGATATAGGATTTGAGATAATTTTAGGCAATGCATTCCATCTGAATGAGAGGCCTGGTCTTGATGTGATAAAAGAGTTCGGCGGCTTGCATAAATTCATGGGCTGGAATAAATCAATTCTTACAGATTCTGGAGGCTTTCAAATATGGAGTCTTAATGAGTTAAGAAAAATATCTGAAGAAGGAGTTGAATTTAAGTCGCCCTTGAATGGTTCAAAAATATTTATGTCACCTGAAGATTCAATTCAAACTCAATTGACATTAAATTCAGACATTATTATGGCTTTTGACGAATGCACAGATTATCCAAGCACTTATAAAGATGCTGAAGATTCAATGAATCTGACACACAGGTGGGCACAAAGATCAGTTGATTATTTTAATAAAAATAAAAATGGACATCTTTTATTTGGGATTGTCCAAGGCGGTATGCATGAGGCATTAAGAAAAGAATCATTAGAATTTATGAAAAATCTAGATTTAGATGGAATCGCATTAGGGGGATTAAGTGTTGGGGAACCAAAAGAAGAGAAAACAAAAATTTTAAAACTTTTAGCACCATTACTGCCTGAAGATAAAGCCCATTATGTAATGGGAGTAGGAACACCTGAGGAGTTAGTAGAAGGTGTAAGACATGGTATTGATATGTTTGATTGTGTAATGCCAACAAGAAATGCTAGAAATGGTTACCTATATACATCAACAGGCATTCTAAAAATTAGGAATTCAGAGCATAAAAACTCTACCTTACCGATAGATGAAAATTGCGATAATTATACAAATAGAAATTTTTCTAGAGCATATTTACATCATTTAGATAAATGCAATGAAATATTAGCAAGCACCTTAATGAGCATCCATAATTTATCCTATTTTTATACTTTAATGTCTGATATTAGAAAGTCTCTGGAAGAAAATAAATTTGAAGAATTTGTTGATTCCTTTTACGATATGAGAAGTTTAAACAAGCCGAAACTATAGGAGAAATAATGAATGAAGCAGCAGGACCAACTTTTGTTCCTTTTTTAATGTTATTAGTATTCTTTTTATTTATATACTTTGTAACAATTAGACCGCAACAAAAAAGACAAAAAGAGCATGAGAGTCTTGTATCTAGCCTTGAAAAAGGAGACGAAGTGATGACTTCCTCTGGCCTTGTTGGCAAGATCGAGAATGTAAAAGATAGATATGTAAGCGTTAAATTAGGCGATCAAATTTCTATTAACATGCAGAAAGAATTTATATCTTCAAAACTACCTAAGGGCACAATTAATAGTATTGAATCACAGTGAACAAATATAAAATTTGGCAAATAATCTTAATTTACTCTGTTTTAGTCTTCGGAGTAATTTTTGCATTACCAAATTTTTTTCCAACTAAACCAGCAATTCAGATTGCTTTTGGTGATTCTGCAAGGGTACTTAATACTAATATAGTTGCCGATATTACGAGAGAACTAGATTCAAAAAATATTCCATTTGTTGAAATTGAACAATCAGATAATTCAGCGAAAGTAATTTTTGATGATGTTGAAAGCCAGCTAGCTGGAAGAAGAATTTTAGCTAATTACTCCGATGGAGAATTTATAATTGCACTAAATTCAGAACCCTCTACACCAGATTGGCTGAGCTCTATAGGCGGTAAACCAATCAATCTAGGTCTTGATTTGGCTGGGGGCATTCATTTTCTACTAGAAGTTGATACTGATAGATATTCATCAGAAAGACTTTCATCAGAAGGAGCATCATTTGTAGAAGAGTTTTCTAAGAGAAATATGAATACTAACTA